>Ga0181553_10001038_pt1 | contig 24761 bp, 53 predicted proteins | sample 011ome_17_FD_133753 | JGI IMG/M metagenome (GOLD analysis project Ga0181553, IMG submission 133753) | Coastal salt marsh microbial communities from the Groves Creek Marsh, Skidaway Island, Georgia - 011502XT metaG (megahit assembly) | ecosystem: Environmental > Aquatic > Marine > Intertidal...
ATTGAAGATAATAAATTTTACACAATTTGATATATGCAAAATTTTGTCAATAGTATAAAAGCCGATTATCATATTGCTGATAATGGGGTTAAGCTAATGATTAATGGTGTGGTCGCATTGGAACTTCCTTTGGAATATTCTAAGGATATTGAAGACCTCGCAAATCTTTTAAATGTTGAAGGGATCGTTTATCTATGAAACCAGAAGATTTTAATCTATCGAATCTAATTCCTTGTCGAAAGATTGCATATGATAATGCTATCGAATTGAAGATTGTATTGTTTCACGAAAAGTATAATGACCTTCTGGCTTTGTATAACGGACAATGGCATTATATTGCAACGATTAAACACTAATCTAATATACTCAAATGATCCAATTCTTCAAAAAACTATTCTACAAAAACAAACACGAATTGATCGGGACCGTTAGTTCCGTTGATAAATACACCGGAGTAAGTAAAAGTAATGCGGTTTATGTGGTCAAGAATTTTAATGGTGTTGTGATCTCTGCTTATATTCTTTATATTGATTCATGGGGATGTCGTAATAAAGTATATATCGAACCAACCCTTGCAATTAGAGAGAACAGAATCGTTCGAGTCTAAGAAATAAACACTAATCTAAACTAATCACATGAAAAACAATTGGGTTCCTGTTATCGAAGATATCATCAAATGCCTTCTAAAGAATAACCTCACCCTTGTCTCTGTGGATAATGGAGATGGTGAAGTATGTGTCGATGATCCTGATGAAGCGGTTGAAGAAATTGATGCAACCGACGAATCCAGTCTTTACGTTAAAAACCCAGAAGGAAAAAAGCGTTGGGTCTTTATCGTCCTTGGTAATGATCCATGTGAAACAATTTGCGACTATACATGCGATCCTTTAATTGATAAGGCCGCTGATGAGTTCTATGAATTGTGGGGAGGTCGTTCGGTTCCAAAACATTAAAAAACATGATCACGCCGAAATTGCATAATGAGATTAAGATTTATATGTTGGGGATTCATGAATCCGCTGAATTGGCGGAATCTGAAACTGCATCATATGTCAACAAGTTCAACTCCCTCAATAAATGGGATCAAATGACAATTGATTATATTACTACCATGGATGGGGTTGAGAAAATGATTGAAAAAATTGATGAATTTGCCGCTTAAATCATTAGAATATTCCATAGATAGGAAATATTCTGAGTTTGATCTGGAGGATGACGCCTTCGAAAAGAACCCAGAGATAAGTGATTGGAGACTATTTGTCCCAGAAAAGTTGAAAAAACACTGGAATGATTTAACTTATGATGAAAAATTCATATGCGCTTTAACTGCTGAATATAACATAAAACACTAAACAATAATAACAACATGAAAAACAAATTCAAAATCGGTGATAAGGTCAAATTCATCTGCACTAAAAATGAAGTATCCAATAGTCTTACAATTGGAAAAATCTATGAAGTGCTTGGAGTAGAGTATGATGGTTCTCCACGAATCAAAAATGATCGGGGGAATGTCTCGACATATATGCATTACCGCTTCGAGGAAGTGGATGATCTATTTGATGATATTGAAAAGGCGAGGAATCTTGTCGGTAAAATGATTATGTGTTCTAAGAGTGGCACTATCTTTAGTCCCACGGCATATGGGGTTGGCAATCAATATACGGATCATATTTATCTTTCAGAAGGGAACGCTGTATATTTGGAGGACGATGATACTATCGTTCTTCTTTCTGAATGTGAAGAAGTTTCGAATGTCGTGAAGTTGAACGACGAATATCATGCCACTATTGAGGGGAATATTGTGAAGGTTGGCTGCCAAAGCATTCCAATTGATAAGGTGAAGCAAATTCTTTCGATCTGGGAGAATCTGAATTGATATGAGGGGAGTTCAATCCTCCCAGTGGTTAAACACTAATATATGATTTGAGTATGTCCGCATTGAACCTTGTACAATCCGCTCTCCTATTTTCTGGGAGAGATGGAAAGATGTTATCCCCAGAAGAGATTCCTCAATTGGATTGGAGCATCTTTGATGGTATTGATTTGACTAGGCCAAGTGCGGAGCGAGAGGGTAAAGTGATGCTTATGCTTCAAATGGTTAACAAACTCCGTAATCCATGAGAAAGAAAGACCTTAAAGGTAAAGAGATTCGTGTGATCATTTGGGGTCGTAATGAATATGATGGGGGTTTGCAGTGCAATGCTACATCATTCAATTCGTTTGAAGAATCCCCAGATTTTTACTTTAAAAATGGTCATATTCATTACATTCTTCGCAATCCTTGCGTAACATGGAGAGCCTTTAAGAAGATGAAACATCATTATGTATTCAATCTTGAGGGTAAATGTTTATCACATCAACCCAAGAAATATATCAAGCGCGGTTGGGATTTGATCAAGGGTGAACCATACGCGGAGATGAAAGTATATGAAAAAGTTCTCTAAGAAAGATCTTCCGAAAGCTATTTCAGATTATCTGAATAAGAATCAGATTGTTAAGATTAATGAATGTGATTTTATCGATGATTGGTCTAAGGACCAAATCAAACAATTGGATTTCAATAGATATCTGTATTATACATTGAATGGATTTACAGAAAATCATATACTAATTCCAAAAGAAGGACCACTCCGAGATTCCTTTTTAAAGGCATTGGATTATTACAGGGAGGCATTTCGATATAAGAAAGAATACGATTATTCTGGAGATCCATTCGATAAAGAAAAAACTGCTGCAAATCTACGAGCATCATATATCAATCAGGGATTGTGTTTGATTACTTGTTTTATTCAAGCTATTCTGATGGAACCTCTCCTGAATGGTCAACTATATAGGGATTTACCATATCCATCTGTTGTTGTTAATGGATGGGGGTTTATTGAAGATTATGAGGAATGGTTGATTTCTATAAAAGGTAAAATTTGTGAAGGTCAATGGGGGTATGAGGCGATTTATATTTTCGATTTTTGGTTGAATGATATTCCTAGACAATTGAAACAGGAATTTGATGATTTGGTGGAAATGAAATTTCGTTCTTAAAACACTAAAACATAATCGCTATATGAATAAGACCAAACATATCGGGAAACATCAAATCATGGTCTGGTCTTGGGTTAAAGGTGTGCCTTTTCTCTATAAGAAACACTTCATTAAAGACTTCACTAGAGCCAATAGAATGAGAAACAAGTATTTGATTGAGGGATTTGATGTTCATATGTGGGAAGTAAGAAAGGATTGAAATGAAACTTTATACACTACTAGCTGGGAAATCTAAGAAAAAGATGACCCGATTAGAAACAAATGCAAGGCATAAGTGTGAAAACTATATGAATGCCTTGAAGAAAACATCTTCTTCAAAATATAAATGGTTTGAAATCAGAGAGGCATTACCTGATGAGGAACTAATGGTTCACAAATCTCAAAACAAATGGACCGGATATAATGAAGTTGGTCCGAAAATTACAAAGGGTAAGACTAGAACTCAATAAACACTAAACCAAAATCACATTATGTCAAACATCATCGTTGCAAGGATTCATAATAATACTCTCGGTAAGTGTATCTTCGTCAATACTATTGAAGAAGGTAAAGAACTTATCAAATCGTGGGCAAGCGAACAGTTTTCTCGTTCTTTGAATGAAGACGAATTGGAAAGTTTGGAGAACGATCTCGATGTTTATAATGATGAGGATGCTGATAATGTATACACTTTCAGTATCGCTATCGTTGAACACTAAGGTAGAATATCTTCACACAACGAATTGTCCTAATTAAAGCAATCAAATCTTTGCAGAGATAATAATTGAATGGTATGATTATTGTGTATGAATGAGGGTGTATCCACCCCGCAAGATGATAGTGAAGCGTTACTATCAAGTTTTCTGATAACTTTAAGTGTGGCGAAATTGGTAAACGCACTGGATAAGAAGTAATAGGATAAGCGTAAAATAGCACTGTCCCGCGTAAAGCGTCCAACCCGGCATATTATAGGTTCGAGTCCTATCATTTAAACACTACGGTAGAATAACATCGTAATCATCACCACTATGGAATACTCCACATATCAAAAAAACATCTTCGATTGGGTTGAGAATGGTTCTGGCAATCTTATTGTCAAGGCTGTTGCTGGTTCTGGTAAGTCCACGACCGCACTTCATTCTTCAACTTATATGAAAGGTGATGTGATTTTCTTCGCATTCAATAAGAAGATCGCAACTCATCTTGAGTATAAACTTTCCGGTATGGGTCTTCCTAATGCCCGTGCCGCTACCTTTCATAGTGAAGGACTCAAGAATCTTATCAAGTCCAAAGGTAGGGTTAAGGTTGAGAATTCCAAGGTTTATTACATTGTTGAAAAACATTGTCAATCAGAAGAATTGAGTGCCGCTCGTCCCTTCATTCAAAAACTTGTGGGATTTGCCAAGGAATATGCCTTCGGAGTTAGGGGTCAAAGATCTATTGATGATACCCAAGCATGGATGGAAATCATTCAAACTCAAGACATTAGCTTGGATGCGGATGTTGATTTCTATGATGCGATTGAAATCGCTAAGGATGTTCTTCGCGAATCCAATCGCGATTTCCGCACAATTGACTTTGCGGATATGATTTATCTTCCGCTTATCTACGATATTCAATGTGTGCAATACGATTGGGTGATTGTGGATGAAGCTCAAGATACCAATGTTTCTCGTAAGCTTTTCATCGCTAAAGTTCTCAAACCCACTGGTCGTTTGATTGCTATCGGTGATGAAAATCAGGCAATCTATCAATTCTGCGGAGCGGAAAACGATTCGATGAATCTCATCATGGATATGTTTAACTGTGCAGAGCTTCCCCTTTCTGTCTGCTATCGCTGCGGTAAGAATATCATCAAAGAAGCACAAAAACTTCAACCTCATATCGAGGCGTTTGATGGCAATCCTGATGGAGAAATTGAAACAATCAAGTATGATGAATTCCTTGCTAAAGTTGAGACGATGAATCTCACTGCTAAGGATGGGATCATCTGCCGCAATAATGCTCCTAATGTGGCTCTTGCCTTCGCTCTTATTCGTAAAGGTATCGGATGCCGTATCGAGGGTCGTGATATCGGACAAAATCTTATCACGCTTTGTAACAAGTGGAAGCGTGTGAGTGATCTTAATGAGTTCACCCTTAAACTCTCCGCATATTTCGAGAAAGAATTCGAAAAAGCTTCTAGGGTTAAGATGCAACTCCTTGAGGATAAACTTCAAACGATGATTATTCTGATTGAGCGTTGCCAATCTCTCGGAAAGAATGATGTCAACTCTCTCAAGAATTTGATTGACAGCATGTTCACAGATAATGGTGATCCGAAGAATGCTGATCTTGTCACCCTTTCTTCTATCCATAAGGCTAAGGGTTTGGAATTCCACCGTTGCTTCACTCTCGGAAATTCTCAACTCATCCCCTCAAAGTATGCGGTGACTGAGGCGCAACTTCAACAAGAAGAAAACCTTAAATACATTGCGGTCACTAGGGCTGAGAGAATCCTCGTCAATATTGTGGATATTCCTACCCGATCCAATCGTCAGATTGAAGAATGATCAAAGCGTCCTAGGGTATGACATTAAACTACCCTGAGTCGGGGGTGAAACACTAGAATAGAATACTGATATGCAAGTTCGTAATTATTATGGTCGTTCTTATATCCATTCTGGGAAAAGGGATTATGATGATTGTTTCGATGTTGCTAGTAATGCTAGTAAGAAGCGCACGATGCGTAGGGAAAAGAAAAGGTATCGCAGGATGATTGATAAATTTTTCCAAGACTAATATGATCTCCATCAAAATCACCACTATTGTTTTTGATTACCTCCCCCATAACATTCCCCTTTTCTCTAATAAAGGGGAGGCGATGGATAACATTATCACAAATGGAATGGGTGTAGCATATCGCTGTCATCGTGGCAAGAATAAGGACAAATTCATTGTTCTCTACAAAACAGTCACTAATGAATAATATGAAATACTCCATCAAAATCACCTATCCGTCTGGAGTGGTTGCTTATCTTTCTGATAAAGGTAAAACCTCTTGGTGTAAGAAAACTGCTAAGAAAAAACTATCTGAAATGGTTTATCTTCATAATCACAAATTCGAACTTGAGAAGAATTAATATGAAAACAATCGTAATCCGTGGATGTGTCTTCAAAGTATCAAAAGCTCAATATGAGGAACTTATGAAGATGGAGAAAGAATTTTCCCGTCAGGATTGGGCTAATAATAAAGTTGATTGAACACTAATATAGAATATTGATATGAAATTCCAAAGACTACTAGCTCTATTTTCCTTATTTGTTATTGCCTCGTGTAATAAAACAAAAGACGATGTTGATAACATGAATAGCCGATACGAATCGCTTAAAGGTTCAGTTGATGTTTACGAAGAGAAACTTCGTGGTTTAAATCAGTCTATTGGTGAATTGCGAAAGGTTGAAACACATTTAACTCAATTGAAAAACGGAAAAACTCCTGTATATATTCTATTGTTGAATGTTCATCAAAGCAATATCACATTGGATATCTCCCAGCATATTAAAAACTCCATGAATTCTTCGGAGTTTGAAATTCCTGTGAGTGAAGAGTATTACAATAATGTTTCCGAGGGCAGTGATTTGAGTGATAGTTTCAAGGTTGGTTCATTTCTTATGCGTGGATCTTGGGGAAATATCAAAGTCACTGTTAAGAAAAAGGAAATAAAATACCACTAAAACACTATCCTAGCATATCGTCATGGAAAGAATCGAAAAACTTGAAAAAATTCTCCAAGAATTGGGTGAACTCGGAAACTCTTATGCTGGTGATGAAACTGGTACGGAGGCATCTTTGCTTCATCTCGCAAGCGGTAATATCCTTAGAACTATCAATTCTCTTAAAGGTATTAGCCCCATTGATCAACATGAGGTTGTGAGAACTTATATGAGATGGTCGAGTGATATTACCCTCATGGAAAGTCTTGGTCGTTAAAAACTAACTTAGAATACACATATGGAACCTAGCTTTAATGTCTATCAAATTGTTGAAAAACAAAAAAATGATGGTTACAGGGAAACTGAATATTTTCATAAGCTGAAGTTTCTTAAACGATGCCTTAGTTTAGAATCCGCTGAACATTGGTTGAAGGGGAATCATGAAAAATATACCCGCTACACCATTCTTCCCGAGTATTGTGTGACTGACTTCGATGATTGAACACTAACCTAGGATATCGGTATGGGAAATCCAACATATACACTTGAAGGTGATTTATACATCCCCTATTATGCTCATGAGGCATATGATAGCCGTATTGGAAAGAAAAGCATCATTGATTTCCTCAATGATATCAATACCCATGGTCGTAATGTGAAACTCACACTCGAAATCTTACCAGTGGAACCTAAAGAAGATCCACCTGTTTATGAGGAATATCACTCATACAGCAATGAAGAACTTTGTAGGGAGTGGAATCGTTTGGAAACATTAAAGCTCACACCCGAGATTGAATCAAGGATGGATTATATTTTTGAGTATTTATCAACGGATCGAAAAGTTTGTGCTTGGAATGCCAATGGGGAAGTTACCTTCATGTATGAAAATGATTGAACACTAACGTAGAATAACCTTACAATGAAGGAAAAACTTAATAAGTGCGTCACTTGGGCCGATTCTCAAAAGGTTTTTGAAGAAACTTCGAAAGGTGTTATTGAGGAGTTTATCAATGCACTCGAAACTGCTGAAAATTTCATTGATCTTACAATGAGGGATGAATTTCTACTCACCCAAGCAATTTTATATATCAAAAATCACCAATGAAAACCACAATTTCCAATACTGAGCTTCTTTTGATCAGAGCTTGTAAGAAAAATAACACTGATGTCAATATTCTTCGTAGGATTGTCTCCAAGGGATATGCTCTACCTCATTCTTATGTGTCAAAAGCAGATGTTGCTCGGTGTCTTACAAGGATTGTCGTTGATTTCAGTCTTATCGGGGATTGGGAAGAATTTCTTCTTGTGGATGTCAACCCCAAAAAGTGGTGGACTAATAGAGAAGAGACATATATGGATAATCTCGTGGAACAATTGATCTCTAAAATCAGCATAACGGAAGTTGCGCAATTTCCAAGGTATCCCAGACCAGCATGGTTTAAGAATAAATACCCGGATTCTGCGAAATAAACACTAAATTAAAATACCAACATGCACCAATTTCAAATACATGACAGTGTTGTTGTAATTCCTAAAGATTCTGATACATTTCATGATTTCATCGGAACAATTGTGAAGATTCACGATACTCATGCAACTGTCAGGGATCAAGATGATGATTGTTTTGATGTGGATTTTGATCAACTTTCTTTTTACCATTAACCCATGGAAACTGTAAAATTTCATGAAGATGCTGTAAAGGGAAACGATTGTGTTCTTCACGTTTCCATGCAAGGTTCTAAGGATAAAATCCTTGCGAAGTTGGAAGAGATGGTTTCTCAAATCAAATCACCATACGGCAAACCCTATCAGGGATGTGTATCTGGATTTAAATGCACCGCGCATGTTATCACTCCAATTTGGAACGGTGAAGAGTATTGAAAACTAACTTAGAATCATAAAATGAACATCCGCAATACTTATATGAAGTTTACGAATCCTAATGGAACCAATGAATTCGTATCCATCTATCAATTTTCATCTGATCATCCCGATTGTTATCAGGGGGAATTGTCTGAGGAATTGTATCAATGGATTGATGGTCCTCGTGGATGGGATTATTATCCAATCGTCTAAATCAAACACTAGCCTAGGATATTGGTATGAAAGAAAAGATCCTTGCCAAAGTCGAAGAATGTTTTCTGATTGCTGAGAAGTTCTATGGTAAAACATTTGAACGTCCCACTAATATCATTTTCAAAAGATGTGGGACGAATGGTGGTCATTCTTCTTATGCTAAAAGGGAACTGATGTTCCAATTGGATTTGGCAGAGCATCATAAGGATGATTTTCTGAATAGGACTGTTCCTCATGAAGTTGCTCATTATGTCCAACGTGCGGTTTATGGATACCGTAATTCTTATGGAAAGGTCATGCCGCACGGTCATGAATGGAAATATATCATGCGTAGGGTGTTTGGATTGAATCCTGATCGTTGTCATAAATACGATACTTCCGTTACCCAAACCAAAAAACAAACCCGTCACATTTACTCATGTTCCTGTGGTAAGATTTTCAAGATCTCAACCACTATGCATAATAAGATTCAAAAGGCTCTTGAAGTATCGAAGAATACTCGGTATTATGATGGAAACTTGCAACCTTATTATAAGAAACCAACCTACGGTAAGCTTTGCCTCTGCTGCGGTGGTACGATCTTTCTAAAAGAAGAGGGGAATGCAGCACAACAAAAGATGGAAAGACTTCTTAATCAATTGAAAGCCAAGGCTTTAGCCTAAAAAGTCCACGGGGAGAGTAATAATCCTGAAGGAGGTTGAAATCCCCGTGGCGTGATCCTTTAAACACTAAAACAAAATACTGATATGAAAATTGGAGATAAAATTAGATACTCTGGCGATCCTGAGGGACGTATTTTAACTATTATTAGAATTGATGAGGATGGTGATCCTATTTATCGTGATGAAGACGGGTATGAGAACAATGATTATGCCTACATGTTCGAAGTGGTTTCCTCTTATTCTTTTGATTATGCACTCTCCATGGTTGGAAAGAATGTGATCTATCAAGGGAAACCTTTTATGGTCGAGGCTGTCACCGTTTTCAACAAGTATTATCCATCCGCAATCAAAACCGTCCAAAAAGAGGTGAAAGAATTAGGATACTCTATCGTTCTCGAAAATGATGATGGATTTGCTCCGCTTTCAGAAGTCGAAGAGATTTCAAATACGGTGGTATTGAATGACGAATATACCGCAGTTATTGATGGAGAAACTGTAAAAGTGGGATGCCAAACCATTCCAATTCAAAAGGTCGAAGAGATTCTCAAAACCTTCAAAAAATTGAAGGGTTAAACACTAACCTAGAATATTGACATATGAAGCACCAAATCAAAGCACCGCAAAAAGCACTTCGCACTTCATGGGTTCAAATGGCTTTTTCCAAGCCTAAGTCCACGGGAACCATTATCAAGCGTTCTCTCTCATCCCGCGCAACTCCTATCATTAAGACTCGCGGACAAGCCACCTCACTTTCTCACGATTGCTCTTACTAATATATGAACGAAAACCTCACCGATAAAGTTGTGGAGTGGGTGGGACAAACCGCTCAACAAATCGGAGACTTTGCAGCTAAAGAAGTCCCCCCATTCATTACAGAATATCTCCAATGGAAGTTCTGGGAAAGTGTGGCAAATATCGGATTTTATGCCTTTTGGTTGTCTATTACCCTTATCTGCATCACAATTGTCACCAAAGTCTTCTTCTATTGTAGCAAAAAGTATGATGAAGGTGGGGAGGATCGTAATTCTTGGGAATTTATTGGACAAGGTTGTGTGTTTCTTGACATTTGTCTTTTTATTGCATTTGTTCTTCAATTTCTTCTCATTTTTCCCAAGCAAGATATTGTGGATTGTATGAAAATCAAGATGGCTCCGAAGGTTTACCTTGTTGAAAAAGCCACTGAGATTTACAAAGAAGCAAAAGAAGATAAACACTAACCCAGAATACTGACATGGATAGGAACGAATTGATGAATAAAGTAGTCGAATGGGTAGGGCAAACCGCTGAAAAGATTGGTGATTTTGCCGCCAAGGAAATCCCTCCGTTTGTCCAAGAATATCTAACTTGGAAGTTCTGGGAAAACGCGATTGGTGTGGTGGGTCATTTCATTAACCTCGGATTCATCATCATTGCAACACTCGCTGTAATCTGGGGAGTTAAGCGTTTTTGGAAGAAACATGTGGAGAAACCACATGAGGATTGGGAAATTGGATCAATTATATTGGGTATTTTCGGAGGACTCGCATCACTTATCCTCACTGTTGTTTGGATTGTGAACTTCCCTGTCAATAAAGTTCTGGACTGTGTTCAAATCAAGATCGCCCCCAAGGTTTATCTTGTTGAAAAAGCCGCTGAAATCTACAAAGAAAACAAGTGATATGCAAGTCGCAATTAAAGTAAAAGATAAGAAACAATTCGAGGTTATTATTGGAATGCTTCTGGCATCCGATAGGAGCTTTGCACCTCACCGAAAGAGTGAAGAAACCCCCGCATCTTATGCCGATGATCTGTATTTTCATTATCCATATCCTTTGGTTGAAGATCACTATATCAATGCAACATTCGATGTTTCGACTCGAAAAGTGTTGAATTGGCCCGAACAAGCCGAGGAAATCGTTTCGCTCATTTTCAAGAAATCCTATAAGATGCATGATCTTTGTGATTATTTCGCGGAAGTCACAAAAGATGGTATCAAGGTGGGTTGCCAAACAATTCCCTTCGATAAGTTCGAAAAGTTGGTTACTCTGGTAAACGAATTCAAAAACGAAAACTGATATGACTTGGCCCGAACTAATTTGGTATCTATCGATCATCATTACCCTTGTGGTGGGGGCTATCGCGGAAACTATCGATCCCCATGAGGGAAACCTTATGGGATGTATATTGATTGCCTTTCTCATATTCCTTTTTGGAGGATTGGGTATGGCTCTGAACAATCAAGATGCAAAGTATATCACTACCGCAGAAGTGGAAATAACTCCCCTATCCACAACACTATCAAATGATGGATTGGATGTTGTAACATCTGATCACCAACACTATCTATTCAAATCCTACGATGAAGTAAATCGCTGGAAGAATGGTGGAAAGTTATATAAACAATACCAATTCGCAAAGGTCAATTTCGGACCCGATTCAGAAAAAACAAACCTTATCATCAAATGAGACCACTGACTAATTTCGATCCCAAAAAAGAAGAATTATTCCGAAAGACAATTGAGATATATAATTATCGCACATTCCAAGCCGGAAAGTTCATCATCAAAAAGGAACCCTTCGGTTTCCCCAACATTGCAAGCGATTATTCCCTCTGGACATCCGGGGGGGATTGTGGTAGATTCTGGGCAATCTTTGATACTATTGTCTATATGAACGGAGACAAAAATCCCCCGAAAAGCACCCTCAAGATCGGAGATAATATCGTATTGAAGGGATCGTTTGGTTATGTCTTTTCTCTCAAAATCAAGGCACACACCAATAATTTCCAATGTGTATCCGATGGTAACAGGTGGTATGATATTTCCCCGGAAGGTTCTTACAAACTGCTGGGTAAAGTTGAAACAACTCCCTGATAATCAATATAACACAATATGAATATATAACCATATGGTTATATTAGAATATAAGAATATCGAAAGAATAAAACACTAAAGTAGAATAATATATATGAAAACTGGAAATAGGGTTCGCAGGCTTAAACAATATCAAGATAATTTTCCCGGAGGAAATAATATCTGTATTGTGACAGATTGGAGAATTGCTGAAATCGAAGTATCTTCGAATGGTCATGATTTGGGTTGGTGGGACGCTAATCGTTTTGAAGTGATCGAAGAAGTTCCTGAGTATCTTGAACAATTCAAGAATGCTCGAAAGTATATCGGAAAGGAAATGACGTATGAGGGATATCCTCATAAAATCGAAAACATTCAACTTATTCATAAGGACGATGCGAAGAGTATTGCTGTCAGAGCATATTGTGAAAAACACGAATTTTGTGTGATTGCAGAATGGAATAGTGGTGTTAGTTCCGCTCCCTTTGAAGATATGACACTGCTTCCCGACTATAAGGAATTGCAAGTCGGGGATTATGAGGCGAAGATTTACAGTGACAAGATTGTTGTTGGATGTCAAACTATTCCTATTTCAACGGTTGAAGAGATTGTTTCTCTCGCCAAATCCCTTTAAACACTAAGGGAGAATAGTCCTAGCAAGAGTCGGAAGCCCGACCGGAATATGGTAGTGATACCGATACTACCAAAATATATATCAAAATTATGAATAAATTTGAAGCAAATGTTGGTGATTATATCACCCCGAAAGAATCCATAAACTATATCACTGTGGGAAAGTATTATATTGTCGAAAGAATCGATAATGATGGTGATGTGTGGGTGAGGGATGATGATGGTGTTTTGGCTAATCGTTATGCCGCCGATTTCGATCTGGTGAATCCTACTCATGTGGAGTATAATGGCAATATTTATGAAGTTGAGGGTAAGGTTAGTATTGACTCCGATCTCTTTGCTGAACTAGTTAATAGGGTTAGTTGGAATATCATGTCTTTTTATGATGATGGACATAATGATTTCTTTATGTTGAAGGGTGATAGGACTCTTATGATCCCCACCAAACTTTGCAAACCCGCGACCGTTTCAAAGACTATCAAGCTTACTGATACATATGATGCGGTGATTGAGAGGGGTGTTGTTAAGGTGGGTTGTCAAAATGTTCCCATTTCAAAGGTTGAAGAGATCCTTGCGGAACATAAAGCACTCTTTAAACACTAACCCAGAATACTGACATGACTATTAGTGAAACATCTCCACCTCAGAAAAAGACCTTCAGGATTGATCTTGATGAGGATGATCTGAAGATTCTCGGGGCGATTATGGGGGATATGTATATGGGTAATATCAGAGAGCGTATCCACGAAAGTTTTCATTTCAAGGATGCGACTGTTCCTGATGGGTGGAATCATCAATTATATCGCTCAATTTGTTTGGCCTTGGGTCGATAAAACACTAACTTAGAATACTGACATATGAAAACGGTTGTTGAGCAGTGCGATCCTACCCCGGTAGTATCCTTATCCGATGTGTCAAGCTCCAAGTATTATGGTTGTTCAAACCGTCATGTGAAGGGGTTTGTCGCTCGCCAGAATATCGACAGTAATTCCAAGTATGTGGTCCTTTGTAGTGATAACTTCACATATGGGAATGGATGGAGACATCTTGCAGATAATTTATTCCAAGGGGTCATTCAGAATATCATCGATAGTGGAATGACGGTGTATGAATTCGATACGTCGGCTGAACTCTTCGAGTGGTTGGCGGAATAATACACAATATTTCTGTTAGATGAGATTTTGAGAATCCTATATGGGAGTAGGGAAAGAAGTTGTTTTCTCCTAGAGTCAAACGATGGATTTCCCTGCTCCCAAATGGCGGAATAATACACATAAAACACTAGACTAGAATACTGACATATGAAAACTGTTGTTGTTAATGAACCCAATAATCAAGTTGCCCTTTCTCGGGTATCAGAAGACCGCTATTACGGGATTTCCACTCCTGTTTCGAAAGGTTTTATGAAAGGTTTTATTACCCGTACGAATTATAATGGGGGTGATTTCATTGCCGTGGCTCGAAATTACCTTACGAATGGAAATGGGTGGACTGCTTTGCGTGCCTATTCTTTAAAGGAAACTATCAAAAAAGTTGTGAATGAGGGTTATGTTGTGTATGAATTCGATACACATACTGAACTTTTCAAGTGGTTGGCGGAATAAAACACTAACCTAGAATACGAACATGAAAATCAATACCACAGCAGTCATCTTTTGGGCTGTTCTTTCCCTCGGGTTCCACATCTTTGGTGGTAATTGGATGGTTGGGTTGTTCATGGGGCTTTTCATCTCTCTCATTGTGGACCTAGTTGGGGGACGGTGAGAGGCGCTAAATTCCTTCGCCTATTACAATTTCGATAATATAATCTAATGAATCTGACAAAAAAGTTGATCTGACAAATTCATTTGACTGTGGTGAAAGACTTGCTCTGGAATGGATAAACACTAGCACAGAATACACGTATGCATTATCAATACATTGTGATTGTCGAAGGTAAAGTTTCTCTGGAAACCAACGATTATTCCGAGGCTATCACCCATTGCGTTAATTATCGTGGATTGATTTATAGATTTGATTCTTAACTGTGTCATTTCTCCACACCACCACTTTGTTGATATAATAACTTTGCCAATCTGATAAACTTTTTGCTGTGGCGGGAAAGTGAAAGTCCCCTCCCCGATGGTTTTGTGGTGATGAACTCGGGGAGGGGCAACCCTTTTAAACACTAACGTAGATTTGTGATATGAAATATCATGTGGTTTATAAAGGTCGAATCCTTTATAAAACAAATAAATTGGCTTCTGCTGAAGCTTGTCTAGCTATTCATGGTCCTCATGGGGCAAAACTTGTGATTAACTTTTAGGGCATGTATATTTTTGGACTGATAAAACACTAGGGAAGGATGGCTGGGCCATGAAACCCATTGTGTACTCTGAAAGAATCCCTCTATATAGGGAGTACAAATATGTCCCCTTAAATAAGAGAGTGGAGATATCAAGATCATGGAGGTTGAAAACCTATCTGGAAAAGATCTTTGTGGATTTCATTTACTATATTTTCACCAGAAAATACTTCGTTTTTTGGGGGAAGATGTTAGGCGTGATGAGATTCGGAAAATACGATGACGAATAAAACACTAGGACAGACTGGAAACGCCATGAAAGGTTTGATTATCCTAATTATCCTCGTTTGCTTCGCTTCCTATATAGCGAATGCCCCCGATTCTCATCCCCTGTTTAAAGGGATGCGAACGATTGCGGGATGGGTTGTCAGTTAAACACTAGGGTAGATTGACACCGCTTCAATATGTCAATTGTAATCCCCGCTGATGAAACCGAAAAATCGAATGCCCTACTGGAAGCTTACTTGGAAAGCCAAGTGAAGCGTTAAACACTAGGACAGAATGATGCCACGTTGAACGGTTTGCCTTACCAGAAAGGCACGGGAGACTCCCGAAAGAAGTCATCCGCCTAGTTAAACACTACAACAGAATCCACTCGTATGCAAGACCAAACCGCCACTACTACTACCGCCGCCCCGAAACTTCCGAAGCAATTCACTTTCGGAGTCACCGAAAATCACAAGAAAGAACTTGGCGAACTTCGCAAGGACTTCACTCGCCCCGCCGCCGTTGCCAAGGCCCCTCCGGTCACCATGAGCGAAAAGGAATTGATCGAAGTCCTTTACAACGTCGCTACGGATCGCCGCTTCAAAGTGGAAATCAAGAAAGACGAAAACGGCGCGGATATCTACGATGCCGACGGCATTCTTGAAACCGAGACCATTGATCTTTTCGAAAAGGAATGGGACAAGATCAAGACTCGCGACTACTCCGAGCAAGTGAGCAAAACGCCCACAATCGACGGTCTGATCGCTCAAATCCGCAAGTATGGCGCAAGCCTTAACTTGTCGAAGGACACAATCGAAAAGATGATTGCAAACGCCACAGCGGCGGGCGCGGTGGAAGAAACCGCAACCCCTGCGGAAGAAACGCCCGCCCCGGTGGAAGCGTAAGCAATCCCCCGCCCGCTAGGGGTTGATTCCTAGCGGGCGGCCCTCTTGAGAGCTTGCCTAGTGTGAGCTTTCAAGAGAGCATTAAACACTAGCCCAGAATCCAGCCATGCCCATCATCACCAACCTCAAGCCTTCCATCACAGATCTCGAATCTCTCGAAAAGGATTACAAGTGTGAGATCAATGAAACAAAAGCCGCCCTTTCGGGACTTCATGATCGCCCCTTGTCCCCGGATGAAATCCACATCCTTTCCTTCGGACTTGAATTGAAACGACTGAAGAACGAGCGCCAGCTTGCAAGGGTTCAATCAATGATCATCACCCGCCGCCTTCAGGTTTCGAAATTGGATTTCTTCAACGCGCTTTAAACACTAGACCAGAATCACCACATCACCAACAACATGAACATCGCCGCCGCCAAACAAAAACTCGCCGCCCTTTACGCTGAAGCCAATCGCATCATCGAAGCCTTGGAGCAATCCGCAAAGGCTGAGAAGCGTCTCTACCGCGCCAACAGCTTCATGGCCCGCATGAGTCCCTATGCGGACATCATCCGCCACATGCGCCGTCAGGGATACTCTCAGGCGCAAGTTGCCAACCATCTTTGCCGCCGCTTTATCAATACGACTTCGAATCTTCAGCTTGTGACTCAAGTTGACATCTCGCGATTCGAACGCGAGTCCGCCGCTTTTCATGGGTGAGTTGGGTGTGAGTGCCACGGGTTGTCTGATAGATAGCCCGTGGCACAATGCCTTGCGTTTAGGATTGCTTAGGGTGGGAGAGGGTGATCGAGAGGGGGAGGGGGCCATGGAAAAAAAAATTTTTTGATAAAAAATCTTAAAATTCTTATTAAGATTCAAACATCTTGACTAATTCCTACATACACTCTATATAAATAATATGAATAGAAATAAAACAACTGGGTGGGCAAAAACCTTGTATGCAATTGAATATAAAGGGAGGTTTTGTAATGTGTGTGGAATTGATGGATTCATAAATCCATGGATTATGGAATTTCATCATCGAGATCCAAAATCTAAAGAATTCACAATTGGTAATAAAGTTGGTCATTTGATTTTTGATAAGCTAAAGGTAGAATTGGATAAATGTGATTTGTTATGTTGCCATTGCCATAGAACCCTCCATGCTGGAGATCATTTATCTGAATACACTCAAAGAATGGACGAGACTTTAAAGACTTTGGAGATCTTAAGAAAAAATGATGGTGTTATAAAGAAAATTGGTCTCAGTAAAAATTATTCCAAAGAAATGATGACATCTTTAATAGACAACGGAAAAACCATTAAGGACATTTCTAAAATTTTGAAGGAGCCATATCGCGCTGTGCAAGCACTTTTAGCAAAATATAATCTAGAAACAAAAGAAGGGAAACGTCCAAGGATTTCTAAAGAATCTTCCATAATCAGAGATTATACTACTTTTCACTATAGCATGGATCGTGTGTGTTCAAAATATTCTTTAGACCCGGAATCAGTAACTAAAATATTGATTGAAAAAGACATACCTATTAGAAAATCTATGAAAAATATAAGATTAGACATTGATCGAATTAAACAACTATTGGATTCGGGTATATCTAAATCAAAAATATCGAAAATTGTTGGTTGTGGCGATTATTCAATTTATAGAATCTGTAAAAAAATGGGTTGGTAAAGATAATCCCCTAAATATATTGGTGATTTCATTTTCAGAATATTATTATCTTTGGGAATCTTTTGATACTGTGTCGGATTTCTTATTGAATCCTGAGCATAGGGATAGGACATTCTCGGATCTTAGAAGTGATTTTGAAGCTTCAGGGGGAGAAGTAATTGGAGCGGGAAGATACGGTACAGTGTTCACGCATCCGAAATGGCCATACGTGATTAAGACATTTACTAGGGATGATCCTTATGTGAAGTTTGTTCGTTATGCTTATAGGAATCCTCTGAGATCTTTTCCGAAGTTTTATGGGACTCCCAAAAAGATTGTTCCCTTTATAAAAAGAAGTATTTCGGAGAAGGAGATATATATATCCCGTATTGAGAAGCTTATTCCTCTAGGAGTTGCTGAATTCAGTGAGTTGAATCAGGCTAAGAGGGATTATGAACATTATATGTGGTATAAGGATACACCATATCGTATGGGGGATGGTTCTGAATTGACTGAATTGATTGAAATGAAGAATAAGTTGGATGCTCTTCCACAAAATATGAAGGATATATTATCGGATCATAATACGTTGATGGGTGTTGTGAAGAAAGAGAATTGGCCCGGTGTGGATGATTGGCATCGGGGGAATGTCATGAAGAGGGCGAATGGATCTTATGTATTGATTGACCCTCTTTGGGAAGGTTACACATTCAATGCCCATGCGGAATATGAACATGCGATGCGTATGGAGACGGATTACTATGCTAATGATTACGACGAACCATATTATTTGAGGGGTGGGGAGTTGCCTAAGAAAAAACGGGTCAAAAAGCCGAAGCCTGTTCAAATGAACTATGTTGAGGACGATATCCCATTTTGATATTCCCAATCTCTTTTATATTGGGGATGCCACGAGCCATAAGCCCAATATCCCACATTCTCCCCACAAACTTCACAGAAGTATTCCGCTTCACAAGTTGGTCCCATACCACAATACACATCAACCACTCCCAATATGTTTTCGCGAAAATCGGATGAATTGCATTTGGGACATTTTATGGGTGCGCCATCGGATTCGAAATAGTCATCTATATTTTTACAATTCATGTGCTAAGGGGTTATTTGATGTTATTCTACCAGATTTTCCTTCATCGTCAAGATAAATCACTGGGTCTACTACATAAAAGTTTCCATTATGGAATAATACGTTTTCGTCGTGCAGATCCTCCACTCTGATTCCTTTTTCTTTATTATAATAGTCGTGATTGGTTCCGGGGATTTTTCGGTATCCCAATTCAGACATTAGATTTTCCACTTCTTGTTTGGTGGCACCTCTCTCAGCCTTTACATGGGGTTGCGATATTACGGGTTGAAGTTCCCCATTGTTTACCACAAAACCTTCCAATTCGTATATGGCTTCCGGGAACATTTGATTGTGTAAGGCTAATCTATAAAAGAAATCGAGATACGTCGAATGATAACTGAGGTTATTTCTTTTGAACCATCGACCAGACGATTCATCGTAATATACATTGTTCTCGGCTTCGCCTTTTCGACCTTGAGATGTCCAATTTTGGTCGAAAAGATTATTGTCCATCAACAACCCCTTTTCTTTAGCCCATTGATATAAATACTTCGACTCTAAAGGTTTTACCCTTTTGGACATCATATTTCTTCCTGAGACCTTCTTTGAGTATTCTGTTTCCTGCGTGAACTCTGGGATCGAATCGTCTCGTATTGCTTCATGGCTTCTGTAAGCGATTGCGGTGGCGATTCTGAGTTTTTTTCCACCTCTTCCAGTATAAGAGAGTTTCGCATCTGGTGGGAGTCTGTCAGGAGTGTATTTGTTTGATTTTTCATAAAAAAATTGGAGAAAGGATTTCATTTAATTATTTAATATATGCTGTTCCGATAACTGGTCTATATAAATCGATCCATGCGTTCGGGTTATCTCTGATGATACTCACATATTCGTAAGATTTCTCCCCATTCATCTCCGCGATTTTTCTTTGTAGATTATTAAATTCTTCCATTTCACAACACACACGTTCATCATAGTTACGAAATTCGACTCTTTCTTTTATAAACTCGATGGGAGTGTGGGAAATTCGCTCAGGATTTATTGTAATCACTGGCATGTTGTATTCTATCATAATCCTCCGACATTTCTAGCATGTTCCATGTATTTCCTGACCTTCAGCTTTCGAGCTTCGATCTTATCTCTGCTCAACCAATCTTTTGGTAGGGTGCCTTCTTCAACCAACATCTCAGCAATACCATATAAATCGTTGAGTTCGTTTACAATGCATTCCCTATTGTTTGGTCCATCCAGTCTTTTGATATCTGTCTCATCCAATCCGAAAAGCATGGTTTTGTGTATGCGTTTGGAAAGTTCCAAAGCCACTTCAACAGCTTCCTCGGAAAGTTTAATCAATAAATGTTGTTCTTCAGTTATCATAATTCGTTTATTTTATCCATTATATCACACCCATCCAGAAAGTCAACATAGACATCCCCGTGACAGTAAACACCATTGGGGCATTGACAGGCTATTCTCTTATCTTTCAGAACTTTACATGCCTCTTGCAATTCCTCATTTTTATCAAAATATTCTCGAAATTTATCGATGGCTTCTCTCTTGGATGATACTTTAAATTCGGCCAGCGTATTGGGTTTGTGAGAAAATGGATTCCCGAATGGTCCGGGTCTAGTTATGAGAATATCATAAGGTTCGTTCCAATTGACACGTATCGTCATACTGAATTCTAGTCTAGTGTTTTATAATATCAAGGATAAATAATGTAGTATCATGATCCCATTTGAATTGTTTTTCGAAAAATGCCAATCGCCTGTTTCGGTGCTTAGTAAATATAAAGATGATCCGGATGTGTTTATTTCTTTCACAAATATAATACAACCTAGGGCGGGGAAGGAGGGGAGTGCTGTTAAGGATACCAATAGAATTGGTTTAAATCCACTTACATCATATGATACACCAGCAGGGGTATATACATATCCTCTTAATGCATATTGGGATAATATCAAGGAATATCAAATTCCTTTTGTTAAAGATATGCCATATGTGCATATTGTCAAACCAAAAAGACCAGAGAAATGCGCCAGAGCTTCCACATATACTCAAGAGGATTTTGATAGAGATTTTGAAGAACTAAAAGAATTGTTCCCACAGTATCATTTGGATGATTTGAAGAATTACACCGATTCATATGTGTTACGTCAACAATACCCCGATCATCTCAACGTGATTGGGAACATTGCCATCACCGATATTTACAAAACCCCCCATTACGATTTTTTTGGAGCATGACGAGAGCCGTCGCATACTTGCTTTTGGAAGATATTAGAAGAAAAGGCGAAACAAAAACCAAACATATTACAGTATGGACACATTTGATGCGTCAATTTTATGATGGTATCATAGATGATATTGGGAGAGGACTCATACATTCCAATGAACCTTACCAAGCGGTGTTCTGGACAGCAGCACATTTAAAACAGATCGATGTAATTGATAGGACGTGTGGATATAAAGACAAATATAAAAGAAAGACAAACAAAGCAGAATGGACGGGTCAAAAAAACTACTACAATGCTTTACATGCATTAGCTCCCAAAATCGAAAATCGTATTTATAACGGAAGATATGATGAAATTCCAGAAAATGTTAAAAATCTCCTCAATAAGGATAATATATATGATTTCATATTGAAGGCTAATTTGGGAGACCCCTCCCCCTTTACAGAGGACAAATTCGTTGATGATGTAATAAGTGGTCGTATCCCAAGTGGGTATTTGAAAATGGTTCTGTGGTTGTTTTTAAAAAACTCGGATAAACCGCAACAAATTTTATATGATAGAATTCTGTCGATAAGCGGTATAATTGAAGACCTTTATTCTAAGGGAGGAGAGGATTTATTACTGTTATTGACGCATTATATGATTCCAGAAGAATCCAAAAATTCTTTCACAAGAATATTAGAAACGATTATACCAAATATAAAAAATCTTTCAGATCCTGCTATTTTATATAAAATATATAAGAAAAGTGATGTGGTTGATGGACACTATTCGATTTACACAATCCGAGAATTGGTAGATTCTATTCTTTCTCTGGACGATCAATTGGTAAAATATCCTAAATTAATAAGCATATTATTGGATTTATTTAAATCATATTCATCATATTTCAAATCAAATCAATCGTTTTCTGATATGGGTAAAGAAGTCATGAAACTTTTACAAAAGTTGCATGTGAAGAAGTTAAAATATTGGGAAATATTCTTTCCCTTAATCGGCTTTGATATGGAAGCCCTCAACACCTTTTTAAATTCCAACACTGGTTTGGAAGAAGATTTTAGGGATTATGCCAATGATTCCGATGAATATATATCACATAGAAGTAATTTGAATGATATATGGTTTAGAAGATTCGGTGTCGATTTATTCAGACCGAGGATGTCCCAATTCGATGCTATTAGAAAAAGCAGAAAATTAAAACTGAATCCAAAATATAAGGTTGGGGATATTTTAAATTATTCGGGAAGTTTGGTCGAGATTTTATCAATTCATCCAACGTTGGTGCATGGAGAGGTGTTATACGATATTGAAGACGAACACGGTAATACTGACACGGCATATGAAAGCGACTTAATGCCTTATATCGATAAGAAACGTGTATTTAATTATGGTGATTATGTAGAAGATGAGGATGGAAACATTTGGATGGTTGAAACCATATATCCCGACGAAGATGGGAAAATTGAAGTGTGGTCTAGTGCAGTCGGATATCGTCTTAAGAAAGTTAGTGATTTGGTTAAATACGATCCAGATACATCTCTACACAAGCCAAAACACCCAATCGGGTCTATTGTGGATATAGATTACCCGACTTATGGTCATCTTCACGATATCAAGATAACAGGTTATACGCCATATGATCCGAGACCGTATGAAGCTGATTGGGATGGTACCCTTATCTCATTTAAGGATGCTTGGATTATTGATAAGACGCAAGAATCAAATATGGTGTTTAAATCCGGGAATTCTTTTCTTAGTCCTGATGGGAAAAACATGTGTATTGTTATAGAACATATTCCGGACAAAAAGACATACCACATAAAATACTACCAAAGTAATGAGGGTGTGTGGAAAGAGATATTAGACGATAAAAATGTCAATGAGGAACTATTCCGAAAAGATATAACTAAAGATGGTTGGAAACAAGTGGGATAACATACCCACTTAAATAACATTACCCCTTATTTTTTTCCAATATTCTGGAGAAGCAATGTAATACTTTGTGACGGTCCCTATGTCGGGATACGTTAGGGTAACTTTATTACCCTCAATATTATTGATAACCGCTCCCCCCAAAACAGAAGACATTTTTTCTGGGGTCATGAATTTCTTAAATGCGAATAATTCCAACATATTCGGTCCACGAAATCCCAATTTTTGTAAAAGACCGAATATTTTATCGTCCACCATACCCCAAACTGGTAAATGTTTGGATGCCAGTTCTTTAAATCCCTTGTATTTGGATTTATCAGACCCTGCCGCACCAACCAATTTAATAAATCCACTATTCTGTCTTCGGGCAGTTATGAATCCCAAATTGTCTCCATAAAAATCCCAGTTCTGCGCTCTCTGTAAAAACTTATCCTTTGTCCAAGATTTCCCCGTAGATTTTATATATTCTTGGTTGAATATGTCATAGGCTCTATCCAAATCTATCTCTGAGCTATTGTAATATTCGAAAAATAAACTAAACGGTATCATACATATATTTAACCGAAGTATTTTTTAATTTGGTCTTCGCTCATGACCAATCCCAATCCCTCATACCATTTTTTACATTTTTCACAAACTTCTATGTGAAAAACTTCTAGTTGGTTGTTTTTACCGTATTCTGCCACGGCTATTGTTGCGACTTTTGGTGAATCGCATTTACAATCATTCTTCATCTGGATACAAATATTTCCAAATTACCATCAAGAAATGATCAGCGAACCAACATATGAAGGAGGAGTAAAAGGCTAATAGCAAGGGATATATAACTCCCTCTGTCCATATAAACCCATAACTGAGACCTATCCAAAAACCTAAACATTGTGCGCATTCTATTAGTTCCTTTAAAAAATTATTTTTCTTTACTATTTTACGGGGGAGATTTAGTATGGAACTGTATTTTAATATAAAACACAGACCTATCATAGATCCGGACAATAAAATTAAATTAGCCAAGAATCAATTTGGTTTCGTTTAATGTTTTGACACCATCGGACAGAAGCACGGCTTCTTCCTTTTTGACTACGATTTTGTTTCCATCATCGTCGGTAATTCGGACACTCCCATTACCTAAATCCTCTACGGTTGGGCATCCCTTTTTATTGCAGCACAATTTTACTGATCTTTCAGATATGCGTATAATTTCGGCACTCATAGGTGATTATATTTAGTCTATTGATGTTATTTAGATGTAAGTTTTGGCGTTTCCATCACATTACCAACGATTGATATATCAGAAAAATAAGAAAGTCTTTGTTTGAAATCATCCTTTTGCGATATCCCTATATAACATTGCTCCTGTTCATCATATTCGCATACATATAACATATTTTTATACATTAATATATCCCCTTCAAATATCTGAATACCGTTTTTATCAACCCTCCCGGTAAACTGCTGCAATAACCAATCATTATCCAAAAATG
>Ga0181553_10001041_pt1 | contig 24736 bp, 21 predicted proteins | sample 011ome_17_FD_133753 | JGI IMG/M metagenome (GOLD analysis project Ga0181553, IMG submission 133753) | Coastal salt marsh microbial communities from the Groves Creek Marsh, Skidaway Island, Georgia - 011502XT metaG (megahit assembly) | ecosystem: Environmental > Aquatic > Marine > Intertidal...
CCCGAGAACACATAGAAATCACAGCCCAGGGTACTGACATCGACTCGCGCGTGGGCGATGCCCTGCGCTCCATCAAGTAAAACCGTGGCACCAACCGACTTGGCTCGCTTAATAAGCTCCTTGACCGGATTAATGGTGCCTAGCGCATTGGATATATGGTTAAAAGCGACGATCTTAACCGTGTGCTGCTGCAGCAATTCCTCAAATGCGACTAGGTCAATCTCACAGTCGCTCGTCAGCGGTATGGGCACCACTTGTGCACCACATGCTTGCGCGACCATTTGCCATGGCACGATATTGGCGTGGTGTTCGGACACGGGTACCAGAACCGTATCGCCCTTCCCGAGCACCTGTCGACCGTGCGTTTGAGCGACCAAGTTAATCGCTTCTGTGGTCCCTCGAGTCCATATCACCTCGCGACTGTCGTTCGCACCAATAAACTGAGCGACACGCTCTCGCGCGGTTTCAAAGGCACGAGTAGCTCGATCCGCAACCGCATGCGCTCCCCGATGCACATTGCTGTTATCTTTGCTGTAATAGCGACTAACCGCCTCGATCACTGCTCGCGGCTTTTGCGTTGTCGCGGCATTATCCAAATACACCAGTGGCTTGCCGTGGACCTCTTGGTCTAACAGGGGGAAATCCGCCCGAAGTGCCTGCACATCAAAATTTTTGATCACAGCACAACACCCTTTTTAGATGGTGAATCACAGCGCTTGCGGGTCTGCTGACAGAGCCACTCGCGCACAGCCTCATGTCGCACACGATCAAACAGAGTTTCAACAAACCCGATGCTAATGAGCTGAACGGCCACCTCCTTCGAAACACCGCGCGACCGAAGGTAGTGTATCGCCTCATCGTTGAGCTGAGCTACTGTCGCGCCGTGGGCACATTGAACGTCATTGGCATAGATCTCGAGTTCTGGCTTTGTGTTGACCTGAGCGCTATCGGACGTCAGCAAATTTTTGTTTGAAAGCTGCGCTACCGTTTTCTGAGCCCCCTCGTGAATGTGAATTCGGCCATTAAAAACCGCGTTCGCCTGGTCGCCCACAATGCCGCGAAATGTTTCATTACTGGTGCAATGCTCAGCAGCGTGTTCAAGTGTCGTGTGAAAATCGACCACCTCTCGAGCGCGCGGCAAATACACGCCATTAACTTCCGCATGGGCCCCGGGCGCATCAAAGCGAATTCCAATCTCGTTGCGACTTAAACTAGCCCCTTGTGTATAAGCAAAGGCCGAGAGCTGCGCATCGCGCCCAAGGCGGGCAAAGGCCCCACCCAAAAAATAGGTCGCGGGGGCAAAGGCTCCCAAACGTACGTAGTCAAGATTGGCTCCTTCGCTAAGAAAGAGTTCCGTAAGCCCGTGCTGGTGACACAGTGCCGCATCCGCGGTTGAGAACTGCTCCACGATCGATACACGAGCATTCTGCCCAACGCTCACTACGAGCTGTGATGACATCCAAGTGCTGCCGTTCGAGAGATCCCATACCACCGTCAAAGGTAAATCGAGCTGTGCGTCATTGCTGACTTCGATGAATATGCCTACAGTGCAGGTCGCGTTGCTCACCTCACGGATCAGGCCACTTCGATCGGCAACGCCCGTCTCGAGTAAGCGCGTTACAGCATCGGCCTCGGCACCGTTTAGGGCATCGAAGGTGCGCACTTTAAGGCCCGCTGGCAATGCATCCGAACAGTGCAGGACCCCGCTCTCATTTACGCAGATTGTCACCCCATCCAAAACAGGAAGGGACCGAGCATTTGGAGCCCCTTTCGCCGCTTCTTTAATTACAACCTGCGGTAGTGATGACAGAGGTGCGTATTTCCAATGTTCTGATTTTCGTCCGGGAAGTGGGCGCTCGCGAAGAGCCTTAGCCGCAACGCTCTGTCTTACTTTGGCCCACTCGGGGACCCGATCGTGTGCCAATTGGACTGCATCGTGATACACGCTTTCTATCATGCCGCGCCTTCCAGCCAAGCGTAGCCTTTGCTTTCGAGCTCTAATGCAAGCTCTTTACCGCCTGAACGAACTATCTTTCCGCCCGCGAGCACATGCACGAAGTCAGGTTCTATGTAGTCCAACAAGCGCTGGTAGTGCGTTACAACGATAAAAGAACGATCGGGTGAGCGCATCGCGTTTACGCCTGCGGCTACCACCTGCAAAGCGTCGATATCGAGTCCACTGTCGGTTTCATCAAGAATGGCTAACTTTGGCTCAAGTAGCATCATCTGCATGAGCTCATTCCGTTTTTTCTCGCCGCCCGAAAACCCCTCGTTCACGCCTCTTTTCAAGAAGTCATGGGATAAATTAACTGCCGTACACGCCTCTCTGGCTCGTTTCATGAAACCGACGTTGTCATAAGGCTCTAAATCCCGAGCAGCACGCACGGCGTCAACGCTGGCTTTCAAAAATTCCATGTTGCTCACCCCTGGAATCTCAACCGGGTACTGGAATGCCAAAAACAACCCCGCTTGCGCTCGCTCTTCCGTGTCGAGATCGAACAGATCTTGCCCATCGAACAGAGCGCTTCCTGCGGTAACCTCGTAGCCGGGCCGTCCCGACAACACGTGTCCAAGGGTGCTCTTACCAGAGCCATTGGGACCCATAATAGCGTGCACTTCACCCGGGCCGATTTCGAGCGTTAGCCCTTTCAAAATTGCCTTGTCCTCAACTGAGGCGCACAGGCCTTCAACTTTAAGCATAAATTCCTCTTTTCAATACCGCGCAGAAGCCACTAACCAACAGAACCTTCCAAGCTCACTTCCAGAAGCTTGCCGGCTTCCATCGCAAATTCCATGGGCAACTCTTTGAATACTTCTTTGCAAAAACCATTAACAATCATCGAGACGGCCTTTTCAGGATCAATGCCGCGCTGCTGACATAAATAAAGCTGATCATCGCTGACTTTAGATGTCGTCGCCTCGTGTTCGATCACAGCGCTCGGCTGTTTGCTCTCGATGTAGGGGTAGGTATGTGCCGCGCATCGATCACCGATCAAGAGCGAATCACACTGGGTGTAGTTGCGTGCACCGAGTGCTCTCGGGCTCATCCGAACCAAGCCTCGATAGGCATTGGAGCTCTGCCCGGCCGAGACCCCTTTGGAAATAATAGTCGACTTGGTGTTGCGACCTAGGTGAATCATCTTAGTGCCGGTGTCCGCCTGCTGATGATTGTGGGTCAGAGCAACAGAGTAAAATTCACCGATACTGTCATCGCCCTTGAGCACGCAGCTCGGATACTTCCAGGTCACTGCTGAACCGGTCTCGACCTGCGTCCAAGAAATCTTTGCACGATGGTGTGCCACACCACGCTTGGTAACGAAGTTGTAGATCCCCCCCCTACCTTCAGCGTCACCCGGATACCAATTCTGCACAGTCGAATATTTAATCTCGGCATCGTCCAATGCAATCAACTCAACCACAGCAGCATGGAGTTGATTTTCGTCTCGCATGGGCGCCGTACAGCCCTCCAAATAGCTCACGTGACTTGCTTCATCCGCGATAATCAGAGTCCGTTCAAACTGCCCCGTCTTTGACTCATTGATTCGAAAATAAGTCGAGAGTTCCATAGGACAACGCACGCCTTTGGGGATGTAAACAAAGGAGCCATCGCTGTACACTGCACTATTCAGCGCAGCGTAATAATTGTCCGTCACAGGGACGACCGACCCAAGGTACTTGCGAACCAACTCGGGATACTCGCGCGCCGCCTCAGAAATAGAGCAGAATATAACGCCCGCTTCCGCTAGATTTGCACGGAACGTGGTTGCGACCGATACCGAGTCAAATACCGCGTCTACAGCAACGCCAGCCAACATGGCCTGTTCATGCAGGGGTATGCCCAACTTCTCGTAGGTCGCCAGCAACTCTGGATCCACTTCATCCAAGCTCTTAGGCTTGTCAGCCATCGACTTGGGGGCGGAGTAGTACGAAATTGAATTCGGATCAATTTCGGGGTAATTCACCTTAGCCCAAGCAGGCGGACTCATCGCTTGCCATTTTCGGTAAGCGTCTAACCGCCACTCGAGTAACCATTCAGGTTCATCTTTCCGAGCTGATATCGTTCTGATAACCCCTTCATCCAACCCCGGAGGTAAGGTATCTGACTCGATATTTGTGGTGAAGCCGGGCGTGTACTCACGCTCAATCACCGCATTAATGTGTTCGTTCGCCATCGCAACCTCTAATTTTGGCGGTTAGTCTTGAAGCAGCGCGTCAACGCGCTCGAGCGTGTCTCGAGTACGCTCGTCTTGCAGCAGCGCTATTTCTCGGATCTCTTCATTGAGCACCAAATCGGCCAAGCTGATATTACGAAGGAAGTCCCGTATCTGATCACTCAGACCAGCCCACAAATGGTGAGTTAAACACGTGGCCCCACGCTGGCAAGCGCCCTTGCCCCGGCAACGCGTTGCATCCGTGTGTTCGTTTACAGCTTCTATAACATCGGCGATGCTGATGATTTCTAACGATCGCCCCAAATAATATCCGCCGCCAGGGCCACGCACCGATTTCACTAAGCCATGCTTACGCAACTGGGCAAAAAGCTGCTCCAAGTACGAAAGCGAAATATCTTGGCGTGCAGATATCCCAGCCAGGGGCACAGGACCCTGCTCTCGGTGCAGAGCGAGGTCTAACATTGATGTAACGGCATAACGGCCTTTTGTCGTTAGGCGCATAAAATCACCCTGTTAGCATATTTCTTGACTATTTTACTCGGGTTTTACGCAAAGAACAATTCAAGCGGGAATTGATGGCACCAAAATAGGCGATCTAAGGCCCCAAACACTAGGATTCACAGTAAAAAATCGGTAGTCTCTGAGCTCAATTTTGGAGGTGAAGACCCATGCTTATTCATCAAGCAATCGACTACCAGGCGCGCAGAAGACCGGGAGCTACTGCGATCATGGCGAATGAAGGCACATTCAGCTACCTCGATCTCAAAATGAAGAGTCTCGCGCTAGCCTACGGCCTGCTCAAATTAAACGTAACGCCGGGCGAGCGCATAGGGCTGCTAGGGCAAAATACCGCCGCGCATATGTTTGCGTTTACCGCATGCAGCCGAATCGGTGCAGTAGCGGTGCCGCTCAACTACCGACTGGCACCACCCGAATCCGCCTACGTTTGTGATGACTCGCACATGAGGATCATTATCGCACTCGAACCGAGTGTAGAGTCACTCGCCCGCGAAATCATATCCTGCAGAGAAAACGAAACGATCCTCGTTTCAGATTTTTCAAAAACCGATTTCGCGCTCTCGGACATGTTATCCGAAGTCTCTCAGAGCGACATGCAAATACCCAACTTAGGTGACGAACAGGCACCTGTCGTACAGCTTTATACCAGTGGCACCACCGGAAAACCCAAAGGAGCTGAATTAAGTCACCGCAACTTTTCGAGCCTAATGACTTCTCTGGTCGCCGCGAACCCGGGTGTGCTCGGTGTAGAGGGCGTCGATTTGGTCTGTGCACCCATGTTCCATATTGGAGGAAGCGGCTCGACGATCGTGCCACTGCTGTGCGGCGGACGCGTAATTATTCACGAAGCTTTTCAGCCAGCTGCTGTTCTGGAAGCAATCCAAACACACCACATTAAAAATATGTTCATGGTTCCAGCCATGATTCTCTCGCTGCTGCGAGACGTTCCAAACTTTGAGGACTATGATCTGAGCTCGCTCAAGGTGATAGGGTACGGCGCAGCCCCCATATCTCCAACGCTGCTAGCCGAGGCGGTGGAGCGCTTCAAGTGCGGCTTTAACCAGTATTACGGCATGACCGAAACCTGCGGCACAGTGGTAGCTCTGACCCCCGAGGCTCACTTACGGGCACTCGCAGGTGAGCCCGAATTGCTTCAAGCAGCAGGCCAACCCTGCCTGGGTGTCGAAGCAAAAGTGTGCGATTCGGAGGGCAACGAACTTCTATGCGGAGAGACTGGAGAGATATGGCTTCGCTCACCTCAAAACATGCTCAGCTACTACAACTTACCCGAAGCGACTCGAAAAACCGTCAGCGAAGGATGGGTACTCACCGGTGATGCCGGGTACATCAACGAGGAAGGCTTCCTCTTTCTGCGTGATCGTATCAAAGACATGGTGGTGACTGGTGGCGAAAACGTCTACCCTGTCGAGGTTGAGAATGTCATCTCACAGTTACCGGGTGTTCGCGAAGTGGCGGTGGTTGGAATTCCTGACGCTAAGTATGGGGAAGCTTTGCTGGCCGTGATCGCTATGAATCCCGAAACAGAAGCGCCCACATCCGAGGCCTTGATTGACTTCTGTCGTGGCAAACTCGCCGGCTACAAAATCCCAAGGAAACTGGAAATCGTGCCCGCACTGCCGAGAAACCCAACTGGCAAAATACAAAAAATGGTTCTGAGAGAGCCCTATTGGCAGAATACAGAGCGTAAAATTGGTTAAATCGAAGAGGAACGCAGCTATGAAAACGGGACATATACTAAGCAGTGCCGTGCTATCCGCCACGCTCATCCTGGTGGGTTGCCAGCCATCGAACGACGCGAATCAGAGCGTGCCAGCAGTGCAAGAAGCGCTGTCAGAGAGCGAAAAAGCGAATGCCTTATTTGAAGAGATCTTCATGGAGGAGGTAATGCGCTCACCCATGTACCAAACTTATCTCGGCATTAAAGACGACTACGATAAGTTAGACGACTACACCGACGCAAACGCTGACCGCGACCTTGAGTACGCTCGCAAAAACTTGGAGCGCTTGGGCCAAATTGACCCTGCGGCTTTGGACGAGCAAACAGCGCTCAGCTACGAGCTCATGCGCTCACAGCTCGAGGACCAAATTGCCGACAATCGTTGGCGCTATCACAATTACCCTGTAAACCAAATGTTCGGCATGCACTCCGGCCTGCCCTCGTTCATGATCAACCAACACGTCATCACAGATATTAGTGACGCAGAGGCCTACATCAGCCGGCTCAACGAGTTCAAACGAGCCCTCGCTGAGCTGGAAGCGAATCTATACAAGCGTGCCGAGATGGGAATACTCGCACCCAAGTTTGTTTACCCCTATGTACTCAGCGATATTAACAATGTGGTAACTGGAGCCCCCTTTACTGAAGGCCCGGACTCGACTTTGCTCGCTGACTTCAAAGGTAAACTCACCAAGTTAGATATCGAGCCAAATGCAGCCGAAGCCTTAATAGCAGAGGCTAACAAGGCCCTATTGAATAGCGTTGGCCCAGGCTTTAATGCGTTAGCCAACACCGTCCGTACTTTAGAAATGCAATCTGATACCCGAGCCGGAGCCTGGAAACTACCCGATGGCGATGCGTTTTACAACCGAGCACTCGCGCGGACCACAACGACAGATATGGATGCAGAAACCATTCATAACTTAGGCTTAGCCGAGGTGGAACGTATACACGGTGAGATGCGCGACATTATGCGGGACGTCAACTTTGATGGTGACCTGCAGGCCTTTTTCGAGTTTACCCGAGTAGATTCTCAGTTCTACTATCCAGACACACCGGAAGGCAAAGAACGTTACCTGAGCGAGGCAACGGCCTGGATAGACGACATGAAAGCACGGCTTGACACACTTTTTCTTGTCAAACCCCAGGCGGATCTAGTTGTAAAGGCGGTAGAACCGTTCCGAGAAAAATCGGCCGGCAAGGCGTTTTACCAGCGCCCGGCTCCAGATGGATCGCGACCGGGTACATACTACGCTAACCTGTATACGATGGAGGCTATGCCAATCTACCAGATGGAGGCCCTAGCGTATCACGAAGGCATCCCCGGACATCACATGCAAATAGCGATAGCGCAAGAGCTTCAAGGTATCCCAAAATTTAGAAAATTCGGAGGCTACACGGCTTACACCGAAGGCTGGGGGCTCTACGCCGAACTGATACCCAAAGAGATTGGGTTGTACGACAATCCCTACAGCGACTTTGGCCGATTAGCGATGGAGCTTTGGAGAGCGTGCAGACTCGTTGTCGATACCGGCATCCACGCCAAGAAATGGACTCGAGAAGAGGCGATTGACTATCTCAAACGTAACACACCCAATCCGGAATCCGATCTCGTAAAAGCAATAGAACGTTATGTCGTGATGCCATCGCAAGCGACCGCTTACAAAGTCGGCATGCTCAAAATACTGGAATTGCGTGAGCGAGCCAAACAAGCGCTCGGCGAAAAGTTTGATATCAGAGAATTTCACGATGTCGTTCTGAAGCAAGGGCCACTTCCCCTCACGGTTTTAGAAGGTCAGATCGAAATGTGGATAGCCAAGAAACAAGATGCCTGATTATACCTGCTCAGCTTTCTTACGCGCCGTCCTCGACGCATCTCGAACCGTAACCATCGTCATTAGTGGCGACGGCATCGTCCGCTTCGCCAGTCGCGGGATACAAGACATGTTGGGGTATACTTCCGCTTGGGCCGAGGGGCGCAGCATACTTGAATACGTGCACCCCGAGGATGTATCCAGAGTTGTGGAGTCTCTAACACTAGCGGATGAGCACCATGAAATTCGTTATGTGCCGATGAAATTCCGAATCAAAGACGCGGAAGACAACTGGGTGGATCTTGATGTACTGAGCGCCAACAGGCTGTATGATGCAGATGTGGAGGGTATCGTGCTCAATCTTCAAACATCCGAGACACGCGCCACTTACACAGAACCTGTCGCCGCCATGGCCAACAATGCACCTCACACAGAGGTCATGCGCCTGATATCGCAGGGCATCGGCCGCGGCGGCCAAGTTCGCCGGCCGAGCTTCTTCGTTCCCATTGACGCAACCGATGAAGCGCAAATCATCTGCTCTGCGCCCGACCATCCCATATCCAACGCGTTACTATCCACTATCTTCGAACTGTTTGTCACCAAAAAGCTGGACAAAGCAGAGGTAGCGCAAGCGGCTGAGCTCTACTCCGTTAATTTATCCGAACTGAATAATGAGCAAGTACGACTTATGGAGCGGTGGGGAATCGCAGGCTTGCGTTTCGGAGCCGTCAGCCCCAATGATGCCGCGGGAGAAGTTTCGGATTTTCTCGTTTCGCTAGACTATACCATGCCGGAACATCTTTGGATGGATGGCATCTGGAGTCCAGCGGGAATTGCACAATGGCAAGAGCTAATGCAACTAGCGGGGATTGCGCTTGCGCAAGAACGAAACCGCAAAGAACTTCAGTATGCAGCTTCGCACGATACCTTAACAGGTCTACTCAATCGCGGTGAATTCAACACTCAGCTGGAATCAATGAGCGATTTGGAAAACGCCAGCGTGCTGTTCATAGATCTAGATGATTTCAAAAAAATTAACGATAACTTCGGACACGCAACGGGTGATCTTGCTTTATCGACGATAGCTGATCGAATCAAGTCCCTATTGCCTCCAGACGCCCTCGCTTGTCGCATGGGTGGTGATGAATTTGTACTTGTCACGCCAAGAACAAGTGATAGCGCGAGCCTAGCAAACGAAATGCTGCAACTTTTTGAAGAGCCTTTCACCCACGAATTTGGCGGTTTACGTGTCTCAGCCACGATAGGTGTAACCCGAATCCGCGCAAGTGAGACCCCAGAGGAAGCAACTCGCAGAGCCGATGCCGCATTGCTGCAAGCAAAGCAAGGCGGAAAGCACCGACTGATAATTCAGGAATAAAGACATGGATCTAGTGGTTTTTGATCTCGACGGCACTCTGCTCAACGCCAACTCAGAAATAAGCGCTTTTACCCAAGAAACCTTGCAAAAATTGACGCAAGCGGGTATCGCTTTTACGGTAGCGACCGGCCGCACGCTCCATGGCGCCCACGCCGCAGTTGGAAAAGAGGTATTCATACTACCCCAGATAATAAAAAACGGGGTACTTGTTTGGAATCCCAACTCAGACACCTACACTCGCCAGTGTCTCTTAACTCAAGACGAAATTTCTCACGTCTTGCTCGCATTCGCGAACGCGGGCGTAAGCCCATTTGTTCACACCTTCGAGCAAGGGCATCATCATGGCATATATCACGCCCCTGCGATGCATGAATACGAGACCAAGTTAGCAAGCTTTGTCGAACGTGAACGAGGTGCGGCCTTGCTGCCCCTCAGCGCCATGCCGCCGCAGGCGCCGATTGCCAATTTTAGCGGACTGGGCAGCGAGCACGCTATAAATTCGATCATCGAGCAAATCGCCACTCAGCCCCATCTCGTCGCTTACGGCGGCCCAGCATTTGAGGGTCAGAACTTATACTGGCTGGATGTACACCATTGTGAGGGCAACAAAGGCGCGGCCGTTATAGAATTAAAGAACGAACTGCGGGCTGAACGCGTAATCTGTTTTGGAGATAGCGACAACGACTTGTCTATGTTTGCAGTGGCCGATGAATGTTACGCGCCCAGTAACGCCAAAGAGACGATCAAGCAAGCGGCTACAGCCGTGATTGGGCATCACGACGAAGACGGAATAGCGCATAAACTCCGGGAGCGCTATTCTCTATAGCGTTTTACCTTCTATCCCGCACTACCTTCGCTTTAACAAGACTTCAAGCCGCCCATCTTTGAGAAGAACGCTTTTCTCTATGACAAAACTGCGAAGATGGCGAGTGAATTGATTCCTGAGGTGCTGGTAGGTCACAAAGCCACTGAGTGTTTTACAACTCAACTCACTTTGGGAATGCAACCCCCATTCTTTTCGTTCGATTTTCCGTGTACTGTTGTGGCACAAGAACCCGTGGACGTGCCCGTTTTGAGTTACCAGGGCGTCCAGCCAGGTATCCAGCCACGGTAAATTCGCTTCACAAAAGAACCCAGCAAAATCCCACAACAAAACGAGATCGTAAGCTTGACCGATAGCGGGCGAGAAAAGGTCTTCCAAAAAACGTGTTCGCTCTAGGTCTGCGTCGGGATCGTTCAGCAAATCATTTAAACGCGACCCACTGGCGACCGCATCCAGGACAGTCAAACGACCCCAGAAGAAAGTCTGCAATGCATTAACGGTATCAGAGCTGATAGCGCCAAAGTCCAGAATTTTACACGGGCGGGTCTGCGAGGCACCTTCCGGCAAAGCCCCCGCCAGCAAACCGCTTGTAAGCACGGATTTCTCTGAGGGCTCGTTTTGATGAAAAGCACGAGCGTTTACTACCACCCGATTTACTACTCGCCCGCGCTCTCTGCTTTCGCCACAGGCGCGGCATTACTCACCACACCAAAGGCTTTCGCCGGCGCAGCTTCATCCATATCAATGCTGCCTTTGAATTTCGCTCCGTCTTCCAGTATCACCCGGGGCGCTTGGATATTGCCGCGCATAGAGCCACTTGAGGAGATAACAATACGTTCACTTGCCTCCACATCTCCGTGAAGTTCACCATCGACTTTAACCGACTTGGCAACGACATCTGCGTGCACACGCCCAGAAGAACCAACGAGTAACTCATTGTTTTTGAGTACAATGCTGCCCTCAATTAGACCCTCAACAGCAATATCTTCATCACTGACAACTTCGCCTTTTATTTTAACCGTAGCTCCGATCACAGCTTGGCCTCCTTTTATAGCCCTATTAACAGACACATCCAGTGGACGCGATTCAGCAAGCGGCTTTTGGACTGCCGCGGCCTCGTGGCTCCTCTGCGGGTCTGACTTCGATTTCTTGTCAAAAAACATGGGGAGCTTTGCTCAAATTAAATCAAATGAAACAACATATTAGCACGATAAAAAAAGATTCCTAGAACTTTGCTAGGGTCGATAGCGGCGCACAGAACCGGCCGCTTCTCTAGCAGCGCCTTTGAACAGAGGAACATGCGTCCGCTCTTGCGCAAAATCCGCTGCCTGATCATCAAAATGAGGAGAGGCTGGTAGCATCGTTGCTGCGCCATAGTGATGAACCCCCTGGACTGAAAGCGATTCGTTCTTATCCCAACGAACGAGATAGTAGAGTCCATCGCCCGCGATGTTTTTAAGGTAACCATTTTCTTCATATCCTGTGCCGTATATAGCTCGGAGAGTGTCTGGTCCTCCGCCGACGGGCACATTCACAGCTCCGCGAATGTGGCGGTTAATCTCACCCCATGGAGGATTCAAACGACCGCTCACTCGCATTAATTGATCTGCGCATTCGATCAAGCTTTCTGCTGACGCGGGCGCTGGCTTGGCGTCCTGCTCTGCCTTCCATTCAGCTCGAATAAGGCACACTCCAAGGGCAGCCTCTTCACTTTCGATATCGGCAACCAAATCCCACTGAGACAGGAGCCTTTGGGCCTCTTGATACAAGGGCTCTGACTGAGATAAATCGGCATTTAAAGCAGCCTGAATATACTGCCCCGCTCGACTGTTAGGAGAATAGGCCTTATCGTGCTTTATCGCCCAAAAGTCGGCCTCGGAGATGGGACTGAGTGCTTCAAATAGCTCCAGACTGCGAACCGCTCGGTTAGTCATACGAGTCTGATAACCGTCGGTCGAGGCGAAATTTTCAGGATTGGGATTATCAAGCGGATGCGCCACGTTAAACGGCGTTTGATTCGCGCTGGTCACGTAGCCCTGACTGGGATTGATCACTTGCGGAAGCGCGCGAAAATCAATGTACTCCTTCCAAATGAGATTCGAGTCATCACCAGGCAAGTACTGCGACCAATCATAGCCGGGAATCCGCTGTGGAGTGAGACTGTTGTGGATAAACGCAATGTTGCCGGTCTTGTCGGCGAACACAAAGTTAAATGACGCGAAACGGTGCTGTAGCATTGCCTCGTACCAGGACTCAAAGTCACGCGCCCGATTCATCGCATACCACTGCTCGACCTGCCGGATTTCATTTTGCCCTCCAAATCGAAACGCATAGAATCCGTGCTCAGATTGCATCACAGGTCCGTGAACGCTGCGCAGGATATCGCGCTCAAAGGTCCACCAAAATGGCCCCCAAAGTTTAACGGGAATCCGGGCTGTGCTTTTCTCAAAATTGCGCCATTCGCCATCAAGACGATATTGGTTTGGATTGTCAGGGTTTACATCCAACACATAAATATCGACGAGATCAGGTTTATTTACCGTTACACCCCAAGCGAGTTCATCATTAAACCCCAGGCTAATCAGGGGGCTTCCCGGAAAAGTGCCGCCCATAATGTCGAGTCCCTCGTCACTGCTGATATGAGCCTCATACCATGCGACGGGACCATCAGTAGGCTGATGAGAGTTTATAATAAGCCTTGTTGAACCATCTTCAGTAGCGGGCGGCGCAACCGCAATTGCATTGGATCCAATTGGGGTATCCTCCAAGCCGAGCGAGGCTACGAGCTTGGAAACCTCGCGCACCCGCGCTGGCCCCATCACTTCCTTCACACTTTGATCAAAGCCGTAGAATAGCAGATGACGCACCGCGAATCCGGCCACAATGTCTTCAGTCGTGATGGGCAGCACGGCTTTTTTTATTCGCTCAGGGTGTTTTGCCGCAAAGTAGTTAAGACCGTCCGCGTAGGCTTTCACTAATGCCTTCGTTTTAGAGGAGAGCTGGGTCTCGTAACCCGACTCTATCCAGCCCTTCACATCGAGCCACTGAATCAAGTAGTCTGCGGGCGCAGAGTCTTGACCGGCAAATCGAGCAGAATTGCCGCGATAAAACGGAATGGTATCCTCTATGAGTTCCCAACCATCCTCCGCTTGCGCGTAGGCAAAACCGAACGCCATGTCGGCATCAGAAACGCCGTGGACATGCGGCACACCCCATCGGTCACGCTCAATAGTAACGTCATACTGATCGTGCAAACCAAGGTAGTCGGCTGCATCGAAGTCGTTCTGAGAGCAGCCAGAGAGCATGAGTAGACACAAAATTAGAGCGCGCATAAGGTTTCCTTGGGTAATTAAAGAGGCTCAGCGTGGCAACGCCATAGCTAAGGCTTTCTTAAATTGAGCGCGCAACACTTCTACGCTCGCGAGATTAGGATACGTCGCGCGGACAACAAATGCGAGTTCACGATGCGGACTGGGTTCATCGAGTCGAGCTACACCCAATCTGTCATCGTGCGCCACAAGCTGGTTAAGCGCGATCTCAGGCACTAAGGTCGACCCCATTCCGCTTATTACAAGTTGAACCAAGGTGTTGAGACTGGTTGCACTCATGGAGTGCGTTGTCAAATCCTGCCAGCGGCAGGCAGCCAGGGCATGGTCTTTCATGCAATGCCCTTCCGTCAGTAACATCAAATTTTCATGTAGCAGTTCCTTTGATGTTATGCGTTCAGGGAGTGTCTCTACGCGACTCTTATTAAAGACCCAATAAAAATCTTCGGACCAGAACGGAAAGGTCAGTAGCCCTTCACAGTCATAGGGTAAGGCAATGACTGCAGTGTCGATTTCGCCCACTCGCACCAGATCGAGTAAGTCGCGTGTTTTAGCTTCGCGTATCCTCAGTTTGGCATCAGGGTATTGCGCTTTGACCTCTGCCAGGCCAAGCGGGAGCAGATAGGGGGCGATCGTTGGAATCATTCCGACCGAAATCGATGCGCTCAAAGGAGACTGATCCGTTTGTTTTAAGCGCATCATGTCATCTATCTGCAGATTGACTTGCCTTGCTTTATCTAAAAATAAACGCCCCATCGGTGTGACAAGGACTTTTTTATTGTCGCGCTCAAAAACCTGAAAACCAAGCTGGCTTTCCATTTCATTCAATGCTGTGCTTAAGGCTGATTGCGATACTGAGCTGTCTTCAGCCGCTTTCCGAAAATGGAGGTGACGCTCGACCGCGAGCGCGTATCGAATTTGTTTTATTGAAATCATATCAACGCGCCGGGACCCGCCTGGTACTCTGCAAGTTAGTTTTGTTCAAGTCTAATGATTATGTCGCAAAAATCCAGATCCCCACGCCGAGCAATTGAGTAAACGCTGCGGCATATTGGCTCGACTACTCCATACCTCGATAATTCAATGGGGGCGGTCGATCACCCAAAAGAGACTGGTATTGGTAGCTAGCCCCGCGTCTCTTCTCGAACTCAGCTCGAATAGCATCCCTCTTATCACGATCAACAAAAAGCTCTCGGGCGGTGAGCGCAAGAACCTCCGCTGCGAGATGCATTCCTTTTTGTCCAATCGACATCCCGCCAGCGGCAACCGCTGCCCAGCTGTGGGCGAGGGTGCCCGGAACCCAAGTCGCCGTGGTAACACCGTGCGTCGGCACAACCCAGCTTACATCGCCCACATCGGTAGAGCCGCCCATGCGAGCAATCTCATTGCTCCAAGGTTGCACTTCCTCCGCACTCTCTATGGTTGCGCTACGCCCTCTGAAATTCTGCTTGAGCTCGTGTGCGAAAGCCATTTCGTCATCATCGTACACAACGCCGCCCAATGCTGACATGTGATCGTGCATGAGCATGGCTAGAGTCGTATTGGGCAGTAAGCTGTGGTTCCCATGCATGATTTCCCAGCGAGCCTTTGTGCCGGTTCCCTGAGCCGCACCCAAGGCCGCCTGCTCCACTCGAGCCCAAATCGGTTCGAGTTCTGCGGCCGATTCCGCACGAACGTAATAGTATACTTCGGCAAATTTGGGCACGATGTTGGGGGCTTCGCCACCCTCTGTTATGACGTAATGGATACGTGTCGAGTTTGGAACATGTTCTCGCATCATGTTAACCATATAGTTCATCGCCTCGACAGCATCCAAAGCGGAGCGTCCCATTTCAGGAGCTGCCGCAGCATGACTTGAAATACCATCGAAGCCAAATTTCGCCGATTTATTCGCCAAACTCGTCGCGGCTAATGATTGGTTTGCTTCACCTGGATGCCAAAGCAGCGCAACATCAACATCGTCAAACAGGCCCGCTCTAACCATATAGACTTTGCCCGACCCGCCTTCCTCTACGGGAGTTCCGTAAACACGAAGCGTACCAGCCATCTTCGCATCCGCCATCCAATCCTTTACGGCCAGGGCGGCACCCACGACACCACCCCCAAACAAATTGTGCCCACATGCATGCCCTGCGCTAACATCGGCTCTCGGCATCTCTCTGGATTCAGCTGCCTGACTCGCGCCTGGTAGGGCATCCATTTCAGCGAGCAGCGCGATGATCGGTTCTCCTGAGCCATATTCCGCTACAAAGGCGGTTGGCATACCAGCCAGACCTAATTCAACTGAAAAACCCGCTTGAGCCAAGGAATCGCTCATAAATTTCGCGCTACGGAATTCACGATAGCCAAGCTCCGACCATTCCCATAAATGCTGTGCGACTGTGTCCGCCACAGTTCTATGTTGTTCCAAGTAAATATCGCCCTGCGCTTCGGAACGAAATGACACAATGACCAATAAGGTAATGACGAAAAAGCGCACTAACATAGAAACTCACTCTTTAGGTTTATCGCAATTTAGCATGAACACCTGTTCACGCAAGACCCATCTTCGCAGCGCGATCGCATTTTGGCTAAAAATGGCCGCCCAATATGAGAATGGTCTATGCTAGGCTTGAGGAAAATAATCAGCGATAAGGAAGACGAAAGACATGCAGCAAACAGAACAGGAATTGAGGGAAGATTTAGCAGCAACCTACCGAATCTTTGACCACCTCGGATGGGGCGAACTCATTTACAACCACATCACGGTCAAACTGCCGGGTGACGAGGGGCATTTTCTGATTAATCCTTATGGGCTGCACTACAGTGAAATCTGCGCCTCAAATTTGGTTAAAGTTGACATCAATGGCAACATCGTCGAACCCACGGAGCATTTCGTGAACCCCGCTGGCATGCTTATCCACAGCTGCGTGCATGCAGCGCGACACGACCTTACTTGCATAGCACATACTCACACTACGGCAGGCATGACGGTAGCCTGCCAGCAGGGTGGATTAAGACCCGATAACTTTTATTCGGCACTGCTGCATAATCGGGTAGCCTACCACGACTTTCAGGGTCTGACCGTTGACGAAAACGAGAAAGAAGCGCTCGTTTCCAGCATGGGGACCGAAAACATGATGATGATACTCCGGAACCATGGCCTGTTAACGGGCGGACGAACGATTGCGGAAGCGTTCCACAACATGTGGGTACTCGAACGCTCATGCCAGATTCAAACATCGGTTGATCAAAGTGGCGTTCCTCAAATCAAAGTGAGCGACGAAATTTTAAGTAAGGGCGAGGCCTTGATGAAAGTGCAAAGCCTCGGACAGCCGGCTGGCTCGCTTGAGTTTGCTGCCATGAAACGCCTGATGGACAAAAAGGACCCTTCTTATAAAAACTAACGCCGCCCAATGCGGTTTTTAGTTGATCTCAAATGCTGTGGGATTCGTATTAAACAATACGAATCTTCGCATTCATTCAGAGAATAAATAATGAAGCCCATCTTTATCGCTATCGCTTTTATTGTGGTCTATGGAACGACAGCAAGCTTGAACAGCGTTGATTTTGCCGGCATCCCTGTGATGGCTCTGGGCATTGCGGTTGCCGTCATAGCGCAGTGGATCGCTTTTATTCCCGCATACCGATACCAGACCGAGCGTTACTACGATTTGATGGGAAGCGTATCTTTTGTTGCCATCACCCTTTTCGCACTGACTGTGACAGCACGTTTCGATACACGCTCAGTCATACTGAGTGCACTCATTTGCCTCTGGGCTCTGCGACTCGGGTCCTTTCTGTTTACACGAATCCACCAAGACGGCGGGGACGATCGCTTTGCAAAGATAAAACCAGACGCAAAGCGGTTCTTCCTAACCTGGACTCTGCAGGGGCTGTGGGTCGCAATAACCACGTCTGCTGCGATTGCCGCCATAACGTCGACTGAAATGCGAGAAATGTCCTGGCTGGACGCAAACGCACTCTCGCTCTGGTGTGTCGGGTTTGCTATTGAGGTGATTGCCGATAAGCAGAAGCGCAGCTTCAGAAAGCAGCATGGCAAAGACGCTTTCATCACAACAGGTTTATGGAGCATATCTCGACATCCCAATTATTTTGGTGAAATACTGCTCTGGGTCGGTGTGACTCTTCTGGCGGTACCCGCTCTGCAGGGATGGTCGTATATCACTCTGCTTTCACCTGTCTTTGTAACGCTGCTTCTTACGAGAATGAGCGGGATCCCGCTACTCGAGAAGAAGGCAGAAGCAAAGTGGGGGAACGACCCAAACTATCATGCTTACAAGAAGCGCACGCCCCTTCTGGTACCGTTCACCTAAACCAAGTGCACTAGCCCGGCAGGGGGCGTGTGTTGCTAGCTCCCAAAGCGCTAAACGCTGTACGCTAAAAGAGAAGTGCATGACACTCTCACTAAAATGAACGTGAACTGCGCTTCTATGAGCGCCTCAACCGATTTTAAAGCGCTTGTCACGACTGGTTTGACCACTGAGCAGCTTAACCTTCGTTCGTGCAACGTCAAAGTGCTCAGCCAAGGCACGCTGAACGGCTCGATTCGCTTTGCCGTCTTCTGGAGCGACCGTAACGTAAACCTTCAACAAGGGCTCGCCATCGTCTTCGGCGACTACACGCGCCTGCTTGGCTTTCGGCGTTACCCTTACTCTAACGATGCTGAAAGAATCACTCATGCTCTATCCATAATTGACGCATGCGCCCTTATTGCAGAGACTGCGGCCCCAACGATTTTTGGGCCTCGCATTGAAAGCCGCACAAACTCACAGCCTCAAGCGTAATCGCTCGAATCAACAAACAGCACCACTGACACGCTGCAAGGCTGATTCATACTCTGCTTCGACTTTCGCCAGGATTGATTGCACCGACTCGATTTCATTTATGCGGCCACAGACTTGGCCAGTGAGAGGGATCGCGGCTTCCATATCGCCACCAAAGTACAGTGCCTGCGGATCACCAAAGTCCGCCATGCCGCTCTGGCTTGGGTCTTTTTCCAGACGAGAAGTCCGCTCGGTTCGCAGTGCTCTGAGAGCAGGTGGTGCAAAACGCGATAAGAATACCGTATCCGTTTCTTTTGCCCTAACGATCGCCTCTTTCCAATTAATGTGCACGGGTGATTCGAGTGAAGCCACCATTCGAGTACCTAATTGAATACCATCGGCTCCCAGCGCCAGTGCCGCGGCCAACGTAGCGCCGTCGTGAAATCCACCAGCCGCGATAATCGGCACGCGGAGATGCTCACGAATCAAAGGGAGCAAAACCAAACTCGTTACGTCTTTGGGGTTTTTAAAACCGCCGCCTTCTGCGCCTTCTACGATAAGCCCATCAACACCGCACTCTACCGCCTTTTTTGCCGCAGCAAGACTGGGCACGACGTGATATACGGTCAACCCCGCCTGTTTGAGCTGATCTGTAAATCGCTCTGGGGAACCGGCTGACGTGGTCACGAACTTCACGCCCTGGTCAATGATGAATGAAACAATGTTTGGATCGCGGACAAAAGCTTGCGCGATATTCACCGCAAAAGGTTGATCCGTTAAGGAACGCATCATTTCAATTTCGCGTTTTATATTATCGAGCTCACCAGAGCTCGTTTCGATCATTCCCATACCGCCGGCGTTAGAGACAGCCGAAGCCAACTGGGATCGCGCTATCCAGCCCATTGGAGCTTGCAGAATAGGAAGACGGATACCGACAGAATCAGTGAACCGAGTTTTGATCATGGTGTTTCCCCGTTAGAAGTATCAGGGGACATTATTACACACGATGCAGCGAATATTCAGATCGGAGTTTGAGTTTGCGTCCGTCTCGACTGCGCGGGCTCTATATCTGGCTCAGTGTGTACTAACGCCATGCAAAGGCACGCCAAAGAGTGCATTTAAACCCTTGGAGTAATGACTGTGGTAGTAGGTTAGATTAAAGAACCGATCCAATTCTTTCAGTTCTTGGTGCAAGGCAATCAAAGTAGAAACCGGCTCATCTTCAGTAAGCGCACGTTCAAGCGTTTGTTTAATTGCATCCTCGTAGATTGAAGCAAAGATCGATTCGACATTAACAAAGTACTGGTATAACGAACCCATAGCAATGCCGGCCACATCACAAATCGTGCTTGCCTGGACATCATCGCTTCCAAACCGCTTAACGACAATGACAGTCGCTTCTTTTATCGACTGAACCAAGATTTTGGAACGTGTCTGCTTGGGAAGTTTGCGCGCGCGAGGCGGCACATTTGCGTGCTCAATGGGCGCCCAAGTATCAACACGGCGCTGCTTAGGCCAAGCGCAAAAGAGCATCGGATTGACACTTTCATAGACCACTGGGCTTAGTTCTAGGCTCATGGTAACCTCGATCGCTAAGTGCGAAACTTCGTTTACTTAAGGACAGCACACAGTGTGCAGTCTTGCTACTTTTTGTAACAGGTCTATCAGCGTAAAAAAAACTCACAAAAAACCTCAAATAAGCGCGATAAACCGGTTCTTAATTGATATGATCTAAAAAAAACTCACCTGATTACACTATGGCTACGATCTGCAGACACCACGTTATCGCCGCTATGCAAGGAATTCCCCAAGCAAATAGAGATCAGGTAACCTTGCTTGGGAAGGCCGGTATCAACCCAAATGTTATTGAGACGCCCAATCAACGCGTCCATACAGACCAGGTCGCCCGGCTCTTCCAGCTGGTGATGCTAACGCTAGACGACGAGTTTATGGGATTTTCAGCCGCTCCATCTCGAGTGGGTTCATTTGCTCTCATGAGCGAATTAATACCGCAGTGTTTGACTCTGGGGGAGCAACTCCGGAAATCAGCGAAGTTCTACAACATCACACATCCCGGGGTCGATTTTCGACTTGTAGAAATAGGATCAGAAGCTCATTTCACGATAAACCTATCGACTAACACCCACGACGAAGAACACTTTTTAAGAGAATTTCTTCTGGTTATCTGGCACCGCTTTCCAAGCTGGCTTGTTGGAGCTCCAATACCACTCAAAGCCGTCGAATTCAGCTTTGTAAAGCCTGCACATCATCAAGAACTCAACGTAATGTTCCCCTGCAGAATTGCCTACGGAAAGCCCCACAACCGGCTCATTTTTGATAGGCGTTATCTACAAAAAAATCTGACTCGAACTCGGCAAGAACTCGAGCACTTTGTGAACCGTTCACCCTTCGACATAATGACGATACCCGGCAGGGAACAGACACTCGAATCACAAATAGAACGGTTACTGGCACCAAAGGACAGTGAGCAAGCCGGTCGATTCACTTTGCAGGATGTTGCTACAGCACTTCGTATAAGCCCACAAACCATCCAAAGACGACTGGCACAACACGACACAAGCTTCAACACGATTAAAGAGAATTGGCGCCGTGAAAAAGCGCTCAAAATGCTGCAGACAACTCAATTTTCTATCGAGGAGATTAGCGAGCGCTTAGGTTTCGCCGAAGCCCGATCGTTCACCCGCGCTTTTAAGAATTGGACTGGCTTGTCACCTCGAAAATTCAGAAAAATGTTTTGACCCAGCCAAACGAATTTTAGAAGATTAACCGGATTCAAATGGCCACAACCCAAGCCGTAGCAAGATTAACAAGGGGACATGATGGGAGTTGAAATCAAGTATCACTCGGGCGATAGCACCCTCCAAGGCTATTACGCAGCTCCTCAATCACATGGTCCCGCACCCTGCGTGCTGGTCGTTCACGAATGGTGGGGATGTAACGATTATGTGAAGCGTCGTGCGGATATGCTGGCCGAAGAAGGTTACGCCGCTATGGCAATCGATCTCTACGGAGACGGCAAAACTGCGAGCAATGCGAGTGAGGCCGGTGAGCTCATGGGTACACTTTTATCGCAAGAAAATGCGGTATTGGAACGATTCAAAGCCGCGCTCGATGTGGTAAAGAGCCAGGTAGAGGTTGACCCCAACAAAATCGCTGGAATAGGTTATTGCCTCGGGGGCGCGGTAGTACTCAATATGGCGCGCGCCGGTCTGGATCTAAATTTAGTTGCCAGCTTCCATGGCAATCTGAGCACCCCAAGCCCCGCTCAACCTGGAACCGTGCGCGCACAAGTTGCCGTCTTTCACGGCAACGATGATGTGATGATTCCGGAAGAGCAAGTCACGGCCTTCAAAAAAGAAATGGACGATGCCGGTGTGGATTATCACTTCGTTGGCTATGAAGGCGCCATGCACGGATTTACGAATCCTCTCGCAACCGAGCGAGGGCAGAACAATGAGCTACCACTTGCTTACAACGAGGAAGCCGATATCGATTCGTGGAATCAGCTTTTAAAACTGCTCTCACTGATCTGAACACGGTGACACTATGCACCTTGTCACCTGCGAGTTGCACAAGATAGCTGGATAGCCAGGGCTCTAGAGCTCCGCTCGCGCTTCAAGTGCGCCCCTGCTCCTGAGACGCTGCTCAGGCCTTTGGGGCATGGGCCCTGCAGTTGATTCTGCAGTTGATTCTGCAGTTGATTCTGCAGTTGATTCTGCAATTGCAGTCGCGATAGCTGTTGGCGCCAAGATTGTCTCAAGCCCTCCAAGTTGCGATCATTCCCCTGCCGAATAGCGTTTCACAAATCCAGCGTGGTCCGGTAGCTGCTCCAATACCTGCTCCACTCTCTCTTGATTTTGAGCAAGAAACTGGGAAAGCTCGGGGCCTGACATTTGATCCACAATAGGGTGATACGCATCGGGGATCAAACCTTGCCCCATCATGACTTGCACCCAAGAATTTTCAGCAAAAACGTCGTCAGGATCTTTGAACACCGTGCCCGTGTCGCGGAAAAGCTGCATACGGTGCTTAAGTGTGTCCGGGATTTGCATATTGCGGCAATAGCGCCAGAATTCCGTGTCATCACGCTCCGTGAGGTTGTAATGAAGCACAATAAAATCACGAATGCGCTCGGCTTCACGTCGCAATTTCGCATTATACTCATTGCGAACCGCGTCGGTGATCCCACCGTTAGGAAACATAAGTAACAGCCACAATAAGCCATTCTGTATGAAATGAATGCTGGTAGACTCCAGTGGCTCGATGAAGCCGCTCGAAAGTCCGATAGCAATACAATTCTTGTTCCAGTAATGCTTTCGCTGCCCCGTCTGAAACCGGATTAACCGAGGTTCGGTTGTCGCGCGACCTTGCGTATTCCTCTGCAAGAGCGCAATGGCCTCATCATCACTCTGATATTTCGAACAATAAACAAGACCGTTACCCACTCGATGCTGCAAAGGGATCCGCCATTGCCAACCGGAACCATGAGCGATGGACCGCGTATAGGGTATGGGATCGCTTACCGACTCGGTCTGCATAGCAACCGCCCTATCACAGGGCAAAACGTTGGACCAATCGTCAAAGCCTGTGCCCAAAGCCTGTTCTATAAGTCGACCTCTAAACCCCGTACAGTCGATAAAAAGATCACCTGAGACCGTCTGGCCCGACTCAAGTCTAAGCGTTTGAATGTCTCCCGTAGCCGGATCCAGATTCACCTCATCAATAATACCCTCGACACGTTTGACTCCGGCTGACTCGGCTAGCTTGCGGAGATAGGCGGCGTAGCGCGTTGCATCCAAATGGTACGCGTAGTTGACTTTGGCATTGGATAGATGCCCAAATCGGTTGGCTTCCGCGGCCTTAAGCTCAACACAGTACTCACCATAAGGCTTGCTGTAACCTTCGTTCAAACCCCGCCGCCAAAAATGATGAAATCCGGCTGCCCAACAACCCGTGCCTGTATCCCCGAAACTGTGAATATAGCGGTGACCGACTCGACGCCAATTCTCGAAGGCAATACCTAACTTGAAGGTCGCTTGAGTCTCTCTAAGAAACTCGGGCTCTGGAATCTTCAGCAGTCGGTTGATTGTTAAGATTCCAGGAATCGTAGCTTCACCCACGCCGATTGTACCGATCGACTCCGATTCAATAAGCGTGATGTCCAAATCGCGCCCAACTAACTTCGCGATGCTCGCGGCGGCCATCCATCCAGCTGTTCCGCCCCCCGCAATCACCACTTTTTCAATCGTTCGCATAAATGTCTTTATCCCTGACTTCTATCGTTTTAGTTGATTAAGCAAGATGGCGCGCATTCGCTTGGCGCGATTGTTATCAAGCGGGCCCAGGCGCCCTAAAGCGCTATCCTCAATATGACTGTGAGAATCCGGCTCGGCATCGAATATGTAGTAATCGAAAAACGCTTTCCATGCAGACCGCATATCGTCTGGCAGATGTCGAATACTCAGCAGCGCATGCAATAAAGCGTCGTTAGGCGAAGCCGCCATCTCGGGCACGCGAGACCACCAGTAATTTACGAGCACATTGATCGGCTCTAGGCCTTCGACTTGGTGCCACCACATACTTGGGATTAGAATTGCGTCACCCGGCCCCAGCTCAACGCTCATAGAAGCCTCCAGTGCCTGCCCTGCGCGCGGAAATCGAGCCGTGTCGATGTGACTGAAATCCACAAGACTGATGGGCTGGCCTGCGGGTGTTATGTCCAGAGGCCCTACATACAAGTTTTTAATTTGCTCAGGAGGGAACAAGGTAAAACGCCTACGCCCAACGACACAACATGCGATGTTCTGCGGCAGATCAAAATGAGGTGCAATGCGACTGCGATTACCTAGCCAAAGGCTGGCAATCGGATTCAAACCACTCAAGGGTAAATCATGAGCGTCTCGAAAACCCGGCAACCACGCATCTAGGTTAGTCGAACCGACATACAAGGCTGGGGGCTGATCGTCACTGGCAATCTCAATGAGTTTAGCGATAACCTCATCAAGACGTGAATCGAGCTGTAAAAAATTAAAGCCCGTCATATCGTCGTTATAGAAGAACCGACCTTCAATCGACGCCTCGCCCAGAAACGTGCTAACCGGTCTACCGCGATAACATTCGAGAAGAGAGTTCAAGGCCAAGGCTGCATCTAATTTAGCCGTTTTAACCATGGGCCAATC
>Ga0181553_10001051_pt1 | contig 24636 bp, 19 predicted proteins | sample 011ome_17_FD_133753 | JGI IMG/M metagenome (GOLD analysis project Ga0181553, IMG submission 133753) | Coastal salt marsh microbial communities from the Groves Creek Marsh, Skidaway Island, Georgia - 011502XT metaG (megahit assembly) | ecosystem: Environmental > Aquatic > Marine > Intertidal...
TGGTATTTTCAAAAACAGTATATTCATTCCCATTAATCAGCTTCTTGATGCTATCGGTCTGTTCCTGGGCAAACATAACACCGCCATCAGCGGTTCCCAGGATACCATCTGCAGTGACATAATCTGACCAGACTTGCTGCCATCTGGCGCCCTCATTCACTACATCCGGGATTGCCGAAATCTCGACTCGCTTTTCACCGGGCAGCAGCCCTTTCGCCTTTAATATGAAGTAGGTAATTTCCTGACCTTCCCCAACAAGGACGTAATGGGGCAAACCTGCCGGGATATGCACAATGTCTCCAGCACTTATCAGACGCGACGTTCCTCCTTCAATACTGCTGCCACGAAATTCCCCTGGAGAGAATTCCGTTAAATCGACAATACTGCCGCCGGTAAAAATAGTGGCACTGCCATTAGTCACAAAATAGATATCAGCCCATGCGTCATGCAGTTCAGAAAACCCTGGCCCTGGTTCCCGGTGAACCATGGCAGCGTAGTAACCGCCCTCGTTAATGATATTGTTAAGAATGGCTGCGTTATTCGACCCAACCTGGCTCGATAGACTATTACTCAAGTCATCCAGATCACCGGCACTCCAGAAGTCCTGTGCCTGCACCACAGACGCCGACATAAGTATCAATAAAGTAAAAAATTGTAGTGTGCGCATTAGTGAGAATTCCTCCTGCAGGCGATCCCGATGACCGCGTTGATCAAGCGATTGTAGTGACAGCCATGCCGATGTGCAAAATCTGGCTGCCAGACTTATCTTAATCATCAAAAGCTGGTCTTACCCGCCCCTGCCCTGCCCCATCGTCTCACCATTACTCAGTAACGCTCCAGACATTCATAATCATGGACGCTCATTTCCGGATACCAGACAAAATAGCGTTTAAGGGTAAAAGGTTCTGTAAAATACACCGGGTCTGTCACTGTCATTTCATAATCCAGACGGGTGTAATCTGTATTGGGAATGAAACGTTCAACGATGGAAATCTGGTCACTTTGTTTCGCGCCCATGTGGTCAAAATAACCAGCAGCAATATGATCAGTTGTCACCACCAGCGTGTCGTTTTCCCAATGTCCGCGGGAAAATCCAAACAGGGTATGTTCTTGCGGCGCCCGGGCATCCGCGGACATGTGAATCAGGCGACGCGCATCATACTCTTCCATACGCATAAGAATGTCTTCACCCTGATGAACAAAATCCATGGGGATGGGAGTAATCATGATCAAGGGCGTGCCCTTGTTACCACACTGAAAAAGGGAGTTGCTATTTGGGTCCCATGCCGCCAGTGCCTGTTGTCCTGCTTCATTAAAAGGATAACCACCTTTGAAAATAGGAAAGGCAGCAGGATCACTCATGATGGTGCTCCAGACGCGAAATATTCCATCAGCTGCCGCAACAGCATTCGAGACATCCACATCCGGCGTTTCATAACCCACGATATTGCCGTTTTTCCCTTCAGGAAAATAGGCACTGCGGGAGCCAAAATCAAATTCATAGCCGCTGGCCAGCAAAGCATTGGTGCCAAAAATAATCGGTAGATTACGACGCGAGGGCTGACCGGCAATAGTGATTACATCACCTACATTGATCAAATCCGATCTGACGCCCCTGTTACGAAGCACACTTATGGAAGCCACTTCCGCCTCCCATTCCACCACGTTACCGTCGTCGTCATTCACATCCAGAACAATCCGCCCGTGGGGGTTGCGCCAGGATATTGAGGTGACCGTGCCAGTGACTTCAATTCGTTTTGACGCATCATAAATCGCCACAGTACTGTGGTGTGCGGACACATAAGCCGCGTTTGAAATTAAAATGGCAACAGCCAATAGACGAATAATTCCCCTCATACTGCCCCCTGATGAATACATGTTGTTATTAGTATGGGGAAAGTCTACAAGGGCTCCTGCTCAATTACTATGGATGGTGAATCGTTAACGACCGGCTTTTTACTATGTTGTTTCCATACAATATTTAATATCACGCCGACGATTACCAGAGCCATCCCTAAATAGGTCAACAGGTTAAAGCCTTCACCGAAAATGATATAGCCCAGAACGATGGCATAAATAATGCCAGTGTAATTGACGATCGATACCGTTGAGATTTCCGCCAATTGATAGGAGCGCGTCATAAAATACTGGGCCACCTGACTGGTAATCCCGACCATAAATAGATAGAACCATTCCCAGCCCTGCGGCTGCACCCAGAACAACAGACAGGCAACCGCGGTGACAGGAAGACAGACCGCAGGAAAGTAAAAAATAATGACCAGGGGGTGCTCACTGGTGGATAACTTGCGCACACAATTATAGGCAATGCCCATAAACAGACAGGTCACCAGACCCACACTGAGATGAAATAGCGAGACTCGGGCATCAAAGCCCTGAATCACCAGGATGCCGGCAAAACTGGTGGCAAAAAACAATCCCTGTATGGGGCTTACCTTTTCTTTCACAAACCAGATGCCGATCAAGGTCGTCGATATCGGTGCCAGGTACGTCAGGGTCGAAGCGGTTGCCAGGGGGATTTGCTGAACCAGCCAGAAGTTCAGGGACAGGGCTATGACGCCGGCCACACCGCGCATAATGAGCATGGGCCTGTTATTGCCCCACATCGATACCCGCGCCCGCTTTAATCCCCAATAACAAAGTATCAGGGCAATAACGGCACGAAAAAAAATGATTTCCAGGGGTGGAATGGACGGTACCAGTTTGACGAAAACCGTCATCAGCCCAAACACAAAAGTGGCCAGAGCCATGTACCAGACGCCACGGGCATTATCAGACATAAGTGGTTTTCTTGGCGGAAAAAGAAAGGCGGATTGTACGTAACCCGCCTTCCCCAGGCAAAATAATTCAGCTAACAACGGCGAATCAGAATGGCATGGGAGCGCCAAGCGAGCCTTTCAGGCCTGACTCCATGTATTAATTGATGTGACTGCTTTCTCAATGACAAAAAAAAGGGAGCATCACTGCTCCCGTTTTTCTCAAGCCATTTGCGCTTACCCTATCAGGCCTGCTGTTCCTGCCCTTCTCTTGCGGCGGCAGAATCATCAAGCAGGGTTTTTAGCTCACCCTTCTGGTACATATCGGTCATGATGTCGCAGCCGCCAACCAATTCACCGTCGACAAACAACTGAGGGAAGGTAGGCCAGTCAGAAACTTTGGGCAGATTGGCACGAACGTCAGGATTACTGAGGATATCGACATAAGCAAACTTTTGGCCACAGGCCATTAACATCTGTGTAGCCTGGGCAGAAAAGCCACACTGTGGCTGATTGGGGTTACCCTTCATATAAAGAATGATTGGATTATTATCAATCTGGTCTTTGATTACGCTTTCGATGTTGTTTTCAGTGCTCATGAGAATTCCTGAGGGTTAAGGATTTAATACTGATTGATAACGGTAATTAGTATTAGATCGTGTTTAGAGAATAATGCTGAATTACTAAGTGGGATCATTTTACTGCATTTCAAGTGTATACGCAGTGAATACTGCTACGGTTTACCCCAGCCTCCCCCGCCAGGGGTTCTGATAGCCAGACAGTCCCCGGCCTGAACCGCAATTGAGATTTTACCAGGCAGCGCTTTGCCGTTGAGAGAGTTTTCTCCTGCCAGTCCGGCTTCCCCTCCCTGTAGCCCCCAGGGGCAATGACGCCGCCTTTCCGTTAACAGGCTTAGCTGGGCCGGCTCAAGAAATTCGTATTCGCGCACCAGACCGTTGCCGCCGGGGTGTTTCCCGGCGCCCCCGCTGGATCCGCGTATAGCATACTGCCTGACGCGAATCGGGTAATGCATCTCCAGACTTTCTATGGGTGTATTCAGGGTATTGGTCATATGTGAATGTCTGCCACTGAGTCCATCGAAATCCGGGCCGCCACCATGACCGCCCGCCAGCGTTTCATAGTAGTCCCAGCTGCCACTCGGGCCGCGCTGACCCATGGCGATATTATTCATGCTGCCCTGACTGGCCGCCGCAATTCTCTGTGGCAGCGCCTTTTCCAGCGCCCCGAGCACCACATCCACAATGCGTGTTGAGGTTTCCACATTGCCTGCGGCCACTGCCGCGGGATGGCAGGCATTAACCAGCGATGCCAGCGGGGCTTTTATCTTGATCGGGCTGAACAGGCCGGCGCAGGCTGGCGCATAATCCGGCATCAGACAGCGAAATACGTAAAACACGGCCGCCGCAACAACCGGTAATGGGCAGTTGATGTTTCCCGCCACTTGCTCGCTGGTACCTTCGAAATCCACCGTGATGCTGGCCTCGGCAATCTCCAGCGTGACCTGTATAGGGATATCCAGCTGTCCCAGACCATCATCATCCATGAGATCGACAAACTCATAGACGCCTTTCGGAATATCCGCCAGACAGGCAAGCGCAATCCGCGTTCCGTATGCATTCAACTCTCCCAGGCCTGCCTGAAAGATTGCCGGCCCAAGCTGGCTTATCAGTTCCTGCATTCGCAGCACACCGGTTTTTACCGAGCTCACCTGAGCCGCCATATCACCATCGAGTTTGTAGTCGCCCTGTTGGCCATGGATGGCTTCCAGTGATTGCCAGAGTTGACGATTCAACAGCCCCTGCTGCAACAGGAACTGGGGTGAAATGATAATGCCCTCCTCCTCCAGTTTGCTGGTTATTGGCATGGAACCGGGAGACTCGGAGCCAATATTGGCATGATGAGCGCGGTTCACAGCAAAGGCCGACAACTCCTGATTAATAAAGACCGGAGCGACGATAGTGACATCGGGCAGATGAGTACCTCCCAGATAGGGGTCGTTGAGAACCAGAACATCATCGGCATGCCAGTCAAACTGCTCGACAATGTCCGCCATGGCATAGGCCATACTGCCCAGATGGACAGGAATATGAGCGGCCTGTGCGCAAAGCAGCCCACTACGATCAAACAGGGCGCAGGAAAAATCGAGGCGATCCTTGATATTGGGCGAAAAAGCAGAGCGTTGCAGTACCGCCCCCATTTCGTCACAGACGGCCTCCATGCGGGAGGCGAACAGGCTTAATTCAATGGCATTCATGGCCCGTGATTATAATGACGCCAGGCTCGGGAACGAAGTAAATTTCCTCTGTTGCGGCCTTATTTCACTATTTGACTGAATTCCTGAAATACCAGTCGAAATGCTGTTTTATTTCGTATCAATGCGCTGCTGAGGTGTTAAAACCTCATTTGCTTCAGCAGTGACTTGAGGCTTGTGACTTTTAACTTGCAACTTGTGACTTGTGACTTGGGAATGCTTTCATTAAAATCGCTTTCCTTTGGGGGTAGCGCTTGCTGCCCTTTTGCTTTTCTCAGGCTTATAAAACCGGCTTATAAAATTCCGGGCTTAAAATTTTTCAGTTTTAGAACATTATTATCAGGAAGCAGTAAATGGCTAACTCAGACGCCTTGATGAAGACCTATAATCGAATCCCGGTAGATTTTGTCCGCGGGGAAGGTTCCTGGCTCTATGACAGTGAGAATAAACGCTACCTTGATGCCATTAGCGGTATTGCCGTATGCGCCCTTGGTCATAATCATCCGGGCTTTATCAAGGCGGTTCAGCAGCAGGTAGCCACCCTGGTTCATACCTCTAACCTCTATGGCGTGCCATTACAGGAAGAACTTGCCGAAAAGTTATGTCAGGCATCGGGCATGAGTAGTGTCTTCTTCTGTAATTCCGGCGCTGAAGGTAATGAGGCCGCCATCAAACTGGCTCGAATGTTTGGCCATAATAAGGGCGTTGATTTACCCGGGATTATTGTGATGGAAGGCGCTTTCCATGGTCGAACCATGGGCGCACTGACTGCCACCTATAGCAGTCGCCATCAGGGCGGCTTCGCGCCTTTTCTTGACGGTTTCTACCGCGTGCCCTTCAACGACATTCCTGCAATCGAGGAATGCGTGAAGAATAACCCGAATGTAGTTGCTGTGCTGGTTGAGCCGATTCAGGGTGAAGGCGGCATCTGCATTCCAGCCTCAGATTACCTGAATAAATTGCGCAGCCTCTGTGATGCCAATGACATGCTATTGATGCTCGATGAAGTGCAAACTGGCAACGGTCGTACCGGCAAATATTTTGCCTACCAGCATAGTGGCATCCTGCCGGACGTGGTCTCCACCGCCAAGGGCCTGGGCAATGGTTTTCCAATCGGCGCCTGTCTGGCCAGTGGCAGGGCAGCAGAAATTTTTCACCCGGGCCACCATGCGACTACCTTTGGTGGCAGTCCCCTGGCCTGCGCTGCAGCATTAGCGGTTAACGAAGCATTGCTGACAGAAGGCTTGCTGGAAAATGCCAGTGTTCAGGGTGACAGAATAAAATTTGGCCTTAGCATGCGTCTGCAAAACTGCCCTCATGTGGTGGCCATTCGCGGTAATGGTTTAATGATTGGCGTGGAACTGGATCAACCCTGTGCCGAGCTGGTTGCGCTGGCCAGGGAAAAAGGGCTGCTAATTAACGTCGCCTCAGGCAATGTCGTACGACTGGTACCACCCCTGACGCTTACAGAAACAGAAAGTGATTTAATCATAGACACAATCAGTGAACTGATTGAGGATTTTGGAAAATGAGACCCAGACATTTCCTGACCCTGCTTGACCTGAGTGGGCAGGAATTTAAAGACATTATTGACCGCGCCTGCGAGCTGAAAGCAATGCTTGCACAAGGCGCCCCCCATGAACTGTTGAGAAACAAGGTACTGGCGATGGTATTCGAAAAGTCGTCAACCCGTACCCGTGTTTCTTTTGAAGCTGGGATGAACCAGATGGGCGGTTCTGCCATTTTCCTGTCTCCCCAGGATACCCAGTTAGGCCGAGGTGAGCCGGTGGAAGATACTGCACGCGTCCTTTCAGGCATGGTAGACGCCATCATGGTACGCACCTTTGAACATGAAAAAATCGAACGTATGGCAGACTTCTCCTCGGTTCCGGTGATTAATGCCCTGACTGATGATTATCATCCCTGCCAGTTGCTGGCTGATATGCAAACCTACGTCCAGCATCGCGGCAGTATTCAGGGCAAGACTGTCACCTGGATAGGCGATGGCAACAATATGTGCCACTCCTACATCAATGCCGCCCGCTTGCTGGATTTCGAACTGATAGTGGCCTGTCCTGAAGGCTATGATCCGAACCCTGAGCTGGTTGCAGCCAACTCCGATCGCGTAAAAATCGTACGCACCCCGCAACAGGCCTTACCAGGCTCATCTCTGGTCAGTACTGACGTCTGGGCCTCTATGGGACAGGAAGATGAGAGAGTCCGCCGCATGAAGGACTTTGAAGGTTTTGAAGTGACGCTGGAGTTGATGAGTCTTGCTGATGAGAATGCCCTGTTTATGCATTGTCTGCCTGCCCATCGCGGTGAAGAAGTCAGCGCTGATGTAATTGATGCACCGGACTCAGTGGTGTGGGAACAGGCTGAAAATCGCCTTCATGCCCAAAAAGCGCTGCTGGAATTCCTGCTGTGCTGAAAACACCAGCTCCAATCTGTATTCATTTGCACCCTGACCAGGTCATGGTGCGGGTTACAGGTCTGGTGGCCTGAGATGACAGCGCTGCTTGAAATTCACAATATCAATTGTCGCTATGATGACCAGGTGATCATTGATGACCTGAGCTTTAACGTTGCTCAGCATCAGATCGTAAGTTTGCTCGGTCCCAGCGGCTGCGGGAAGACCACAGCACTGCGCGCCATCGCCGGTCTGGAAAATATTTTTGCCGGCCAGATCCTGCTGGATGGTGTAACTCTGAGTACCTCTGCCAATATCCTGCCTCCCGAGCAACGGGAAATTGGCATGGTGTTTCAGGATTACGCGCTGTTCCCTCATCTTAGCGTCAGTAAAAACATCGCCTTTGGCCTGCATGGCAGAGACAAGGCGGAAAAACACGATATTGTCCATTCCCTGCTGCAGCTGGTTCATCTGGAAAAGCATGCAGACAAATATCCGCACCAGTTATCCGGAGGTCAGCAACAGCGTGTCGCGCTGGCCAGAGCGCTGGCACCTGACCCTAAACTCCTGCTCATGGATGAACCCTTTTCCAATCTGGATAGTGAAATGCGCCGCAACCTCAGTCGTGAAGTCAGGGATATTCTTATTGAACGCAAAATAAGTGCAATCCTGGTCACCCATGATCAGGAAGAAGCTTTTACTGTTGCCGATAAAACCGGGGTTATGCTGGAAGGCAATCTGCAACAATGGGGAAGCGCAGAACAGTTGCGTGAAGCCCCGGCCAATGAATTCGTTGCCCGCTTTATTGACCGACAACATTAAGCGCTAATATTGGCCCTCAATTCTGACCCTCATTTTTGAGCTGCAATAGCCCTGAAACCGAAAAGCCAAAACACTATATATAGTGTTTGCTAATTATCTGCTTTTTGCCCCGATCTGGTGCGGTGGCAAGCCATGAACATTCTCTGGCGCCTGTTTTTACAGACTTTCCCGGTTTTAGCCCCTCAGGTTGATAATCTCCATTTTTGCCCCCTGCTGGTGCAATGTCACAAGTAACTTTGTATAACTTCAAAACCATACCCGACAATACCCACTCTATGCACAACTTATCCCCATGAATTTCACACATTATTGGCTTGCATAGGGGAAAATATACCTGATATAGTGCATTAACAATTTTTTTGCACTACATATTGTGTTTTAAGTTTTGTTTGGCTAAACTAATTCGGTGTCGAAAAACCAACAAGATCCGCAACTTAGCCATGTAAGTTAATGATAATTTGAAGAAATTTGAAGGATTTTGGCCGTATTTAGGCAGTAACAGGCAGTAAAAAGAGGGGATGAACACGTTACGCTGGCACAGCACCCAGGGGGAAGTAATTCAGGCTTTTAGTCAAATAAAACCCTGAAAGCACCCTGAAAACCAGCTATCTGACCACATCTCATGCACCCGTCAAAGCTTATCCACAAGCCAAAAACGGGGGTTCGGGGGTTTCGCTCAACCACAACATCTTGTGTTTGGGGAATCCGGGCTAAACCAGCCCCTTTCCGGTAAATCATGCCGGTAAAAGTCAACAGCCATATAGCAAGTGACTGTCCGAATGAAGCAAATGGCGCGAATGAACGGAATAAAAATAGAGGGCGCAAAACAGAGTGAACATAGCCAGCAATTAATTATTGTAGCCAGGTTCACGTAACTCGGTAATCGGCAGTACGGCTATGGCAATGGCAATGACGGTAGCAATAATAGTAGACCAGCAACACATACACATAATTGAAGTACCAGAAATATAAGAACGACAAAAAAAGACAAAACACAAAAAAATAAATAACGAAAAGAATATCCGGAGTCATCAATGCACACAGAAGTAGAATCAGCCACCACACCTTCCCCGACGGCCACGCCAGCACAGGACACATCAGACCATTCCATAAGCGCAATGGCTCCGGGCACTTTGCGTGTTATCAAACGCAATGGTGCGGTTGTTGGATATGACGCCTCTAAAATTGCCGTGGCCATTACCAAGGCTTATATAGCTGAGGAAGGTGGTACCGCTGCCGCCTCTTCGCGCATCCACGAAACCGTGGAAAAAATGATTCTTGAAATCAGCGAAACCTTCAAGCGTCGCATGCCTTCAGGTGGCAGCATTCATATCGAGGAGATACAGGATCAGGTGGAACTGATGCTGATGCGCTCTGGTGAGCACAAGGTTGCCAGGAGCTACGTAATTTACCGGGCTGAACGTGCCCGCGAACGCGAAGTAAAACAGGCCATTCCTGCCAGCGAAGATAAGTCCGACCTCATGGTAACTCTGGATGATGGCTCCAGTGTGCCGCTGGATACCGCGCGTATTCGCACTATTATTGCTGAAGCATGCCAGGGACTCGATGACGTAAATGGCGATGCTATCTATCAGGAAACCCTGAAAAATCTCTATTCAGGCGTCAAATTTACTGACGTGCAGATTACCCTGGTTATGACAGCCCGTACGCTGGTTGAACAGGAACCCAATTACTCGTTTGTGGCTGCACGTCTGCTACTGGACAATCTGCGCAGCGAAGCACTGACATTCCTCGGCGTCGCAGAGAATGCCACCCAGTCCGAGATGCATTACAAGTATGCCGCCAGCCTGCGCCCATATATTGAAAAAGGCGTTGAGCTGGAATTACTCTCACCTCACCTGCTGGAATATGACCTGGACCGGTTGGGTGAAGCCCTGAAGGCGGACCGCGATGAGCAGTTCACCTATCTCGGCCTGCAGACCCTGTACGATCGCTACTTTATTCATAGCGAAAACACCCGCTTTGAACTACCACAAATATTCTACATGCGTGTTGCCATGGGCCTGGCATCCAACGAGGAAAACCGGGAAGAACGGGCTATCGAATTCTATAACCTGTTATCCAGTTTTGATTACATGGTATCTACGCCGCAACTATTTAATTCCGGCACCCTGCGTCCACAATTGTCCTCTTGCTTCCTCACCACAGTGCCTGACGACTTGAGTGGCATATACGGCGCCATCCATGATAATGCCATGCTCTCCAAGTGGGCTGGAGGTCTGGGTAATGACTGGACTCCCGTGCGCGCTTTAGGGGCCTACATCAAGGGCACCAATGGCAAATCACAGGGCGTTGTTCCCTTTCTGAAAGTGGTCAACGATACCGCGGTGGCGGTTAACCAGGGCGGCAAACGCAAAGGCGCAGTTTGTTCCTATCTGGAAACCTGGCATCTTGATATAGAAGAATTTCTTGAACTTCGCAAAAACACGGGTGATGACCGACGTCGTGCCCATGACATGAACACGGCCAACTGGGTACCAGACCTGTTCATGAAGCGAGTGTTCGAAGATAAAGAATGGACGCTTTTTTCGCCAAATGAGGTCCCTGACCTGCATGAACTTCATGGTAAGGCCTTCGAAGAACGCTATGAGCACTACGAAAATAAGGCCAGGGAAGGCGCGCTCTATGTGCACAAGACTCTGCGGGCTGCGGACCTCTGGCGAAAAATGCTTTCCATGTTATTTGAAACAGGTCATCCCTGGATTACCTTCAAGGACTCCTGCAATGTGCGCTCTCCGCAGCAGCATGTGGGCACCGTCCATTCATCCAACCTGTGTACAGAGATTACCCTGAATACCAACAAGGATGAAATCGCTGTCTGTAATCTGGGCTCTATTAACATGGTCAACCATGTTACAGAAACCGGTCTGAATACCGATAAATTGCGCAAAACCATTCATACCGCCGTGCGCATGCTGGATAACGTAATCGATATTAACTACTACTCTGTACCGCAGGCCAAAACGTCCAACATGAAACATCGCCCGGTGGGCCTTGGTCTCATGGGCTTTCAGGATTCCCTGTATATCCAGCAGATTCCATACAGCTCTGAAGCTGCCGTGCAGTTCGCGGATAACTCCATGGAAGCCATTAGTTATTACGCTATTGAAGCCTCCACCATGCTGGCAGAAGAACGTGGTACTTACGAAACTTACCAGGGCTCACTGTGGAGCCAGGGTATCCTGCCTCTTGATTCCCTGAAAAAACTGCAGGAGGAAAGAGGCGAGCAATTTCTGGAAGTGGACTTCAGCAGCACTCTCGACTGGGACGGCATGCGCACACGCGTCATGCAAATTGGTATGCGCAACTCAAACGTGATGGCCATAGCCCCAACGGCCACCATTGCCAATATCACTGGTGTTTCACAGTCCATTGAGCCCACGTATCAGAACCTGTATGTGAAATCGAATCTTTCCGGCGAGTTCACCGTGGTGAACCCCTACCTGATTCGTGATCTGAAGGCCGAAGGATTATGGGACAGCGTCATGATCAATGACCTGAAATACTACGATGGCAGTGTGCAGAAAATTGATCGCATTCCGCAGCGCCTGAAAACCCTGTATGCCACGGCTTTTGAAATCAACCCACGCTGGATCGTCGATGCCGCCAGTCGCCGACAAAAATGGATTGACCAGGCTCAATCGTTGAATCTGTATATCAATGAAGCCAACGGCAAAAAGCTGGATGTGACTTACCGCATGGCATGGTATCGCGGCCTGAAAACCACTTATTACTTGCGCGCGATGGCCGCAACCAGTACCGAAAAGTCCACAGTCAGCTCAGGTACTTTAAATGCAGTATCAGCCAACATGAATGCACCAACGGTAGCTGCAGGGCCAGCAGAAGTCCCTCAGGCCTGCTCTCTGGATGATCCGGATTGCGAAGCATGTCAGTAAGGGCAAGGCCGGAAAGACTGAAAAAACAGTAAGCACAGAAATATAGAGACATAGAGATAAAAAGTATCTAAACAGAGGTAAGTAACATGTTGTCATGGGATGAGTTTAATAAAGAAGAAGCCGCACCGGCAGTAACGTCGATGCAGCCTGAAGTGCCAGCGGCGAATGAATTGGCAGAACAAAAAGCCGATGCGGCGGTCCCTTTTCAGGACGAAGCTTCCTTTGCAACGCCGGAACCACCTGCGCAGGCACCAGCAGTTGCTGAGGCCAGCGCGAGCACTGAAGAAACCGTGGCGAATCCCACGCCCAGTGTTGAATCCACTTCCGATGACAGTGAGCTGAGTGCTGTAGAACTCGCACAAAAAGCTGTTGCTGAAATGGATTATACCGATGGCCAGGAAGAGCTTGCCGGTGCCGCAGAACGCGTTACTGTTGATCAAAAACGTATGATTAACTGCCGTGCCGATCTGAATCAGCTGGTGCCTTTCAAGTATGAATGGGCATGGCAGAAATACCAGGATGGTTGCGCCAATCACTGGATGCCTCAGGAAATCAACATGACTTCTGATATAGCCCTGTGGAAAAAATCCGATGGCCTGACCGAAGACGAGCGCATCATCGTCAAGCGTAACCTCGGTTTCTTTTCCACCGCAGATTCCCTGGTAGCCAATAATCTGGTGCTGGCTATTTATCGACTGGTCACCAACCCGGAATGCCGCCAGTACATTCTGCGTCAGGCTTTTGAAGAAGCCATTCATACCCATGCCTATCAGTACTGCATTGAATCTCTAGGTATGGACGAAGGTGAAATCTTTAACATGTATCACGAAATTCCCTCTGTCGCCAAGAAAGCATCCTGGGGCCTGAAATACACCAAGGAGATTTCTGATCCGACCTTCAACACCGGAACCACAGAAACTGACCAGCAACTGCTGAAGAATCTGATTGCATTTTACTGCTGCCTGGAAGGTATCTTCTTCTATTGCGGTTTTACCCAGATTCTTTCCATGGGCCGACGTAACAAGATGACCGGTACTTCCGAGCAGTTCCAGTACATTTTGCGTGATGAATCAATGCACCTGAATTTCGGCATCGACATGATCAACCAGATCAAAATGGAAAACCCACAGCTGTGGGATGAGCAGATGAAACAGGATGCTACCCAGATGATTCTGGAAGCCACAGAACTGGAAATTGAATATGCTCGTGACACCATGCCGCGCGGCGTACTGGGTATGAATGCCCCGATGATGGAAGAGTATCTCAAGTTTATTGCCAATCGCCGCCTCGCCCAGATCGGCCTGACGGAACAATTTCCAGGTGTGCAGAACCCGTTCCCCTGGATGAGTGAGATTATGGATCTGCGTAAAGAGAAAAACTTTTTCGAAACCAGGGTTATTGAATACCAGACTGGTGGCGCATTGAATTGGGACTAAAGCAAAAGCTCTGCTTTGATCTCATGAAAAAAAGAATTAACGGAAAATAATAAAAACAACAGGGCAAGCTGTAAACTCATTCGGGCAACACAAGGACTCATTCCTATGGCCGACAAGAAAGATGTAGAACAAAACTCGGAACAGACGCTCATTACGCTGGATCAGTTAAGCCAGACGCTGGAAGTAATGACCTGTGTCGTAGACCGCCTCAAGCAACATCTGACCCGTCAGATGTCGCTTAATGCAGAATTGTTTCAGGACGAAGCAAAACTGGCAAAAGCTGAAGCCGAAGAACGTGCCAATGCCAGCAGCCGGCTGCAGCAGGAAAGTTTCGTGGTAGAGATCAGTCAGAAAGAACTGGAGGAAGGCAGCGACCCCAACAAAAAAATTATTCACTAGCCTTCAGTCAGCAGCTCTTATCCACGCGCAGTAAAAAAGCGCAAAGGAAAGGAAGTGGCGAGAAGGATCAACTATTGAGACCGGATAGCCGGGAACGTTCAAGAGATGCGTTCCCGGTTTTTTTTCGGTTTAAATTCAGTGTTTGTTGTATTCTGTTTAGCCATTACGGCCTGTATCACAATGACTTGATGTCTTTTACTTATGATAGAATTTCGCCATGGCAATAAAAAAAATCAAGCATGAAAAAGAGTTGGTGCACGAAGCTGTTCGTGTTGGCACAGTCTATTTTGAGAAACGAGGGGCTGGAAAGTTTGATCCTGATGATCATGCTGATTTAAAAATCAGGGCGATCTATACCCTCCTTGTTAAAGACCAGCTGATACAACCCCTGGCAAAAGACCAGGAAGACGTTATTCATATGAAGCATAAACTTGCACTATGGATAGAACGACAACTTCCGGCCGATCACCCATTAAAAGCCGATTAATGCCACACTTGCTGAAATAAGTTGAATGAAAGCACCTTCCCGACTCACTGTCTTTTACTTCCTTACAGCCCTGCTATTTGCATGCAGTGGCTTTGCAGCTGAATTTGATCCGGCACAAGACGCAAATGGCGCAGAACCAGGGACAAATACACAGGCAGTGACAGCGAATGCATTGGATGCAGAAAACAGCGCCACTTTTTTTAACCCTCCACCTCTCTCCAGCACAGTAAATATCAACACAGCACTGCCAATAGCAGACGCAATGGTCAGCAGCGCCAACAGCCCCACCCTTTCCATTAATTTTAGCCGTGAGGATTTTGATAATCCGGTAGTGGAAATTCGCACCAACCTGGGCTCAATGATCCTTGAATTATTTCCTGATGAAGCTCCCCTGGCCGTAGCAAATTTCATTGGCCTGGCAGAAGGCACAAAACCCTGGATAGAACCTGAAAGCGGTGAACAGGTGATGCGACCACTTTACGATGGCACAGTTTTTCACCGTGTAATTGAAGGCTTCATGATCCAGGGAGGGAGCCCCACCGGTCTGGGGGACGGAACGCCAGGTTATCAGTTCAGGGACGAGATCAATGCCCGCAGTCTCGGCCTGGATAAAATGGAAGTCATAAATGATTCCGGGGTGCCACACCCGATTTTAGCAATCAATGATCAGGGCGATTTTCAACAGAAAATCCTCATCCCGCTTTATCAGGAACTGAATATAAACAGCCAGGAAGAACTGGATCTTAATATTGAGCTGGTAGATCGGCGACTGCGCAGTATGACGGTTAAGGACAGTTTCGAAAATCTGGGCTATCAGTACACGGAAAGGGTTATTTCCCGAATGCCGGTAAGAGGGGTAATCGCCATGGCTAACAGCGGTCCCAACACCAATGGCTCGCAGTTTTTTATCAATCTTGTGGATACCGACTGGCTAGCCGGTAAACATACGGTGTTTGGCAAGGTAAGAGCCGGCCTGGAAGTCCTCGATGCCATAGGCGATGTAGCTGTGGATAATGAGAGTCGGCCATTAGAGGATATAGTGATCCTGTCTATTCGACAAATACCACTTTGAACACAACAAGAGTAAAACTATGACTGAGAACAAGAGTAAAAATATCGTCTGGCACGAGAGTCGTGTCGACAGAAAAACCCGTGGTGAGATATTCAAGCAAACCGGTGCTACCCTTTGGTTTACCGGCTTAAGCGGCTCCGGAAAAAGCACCCTGGCCTTTACCCTGGAACACCTTCTTATCCACAAAGGCTATAACAGCTATGTGCTGGATGGCGATAATATTCGTCACGGCCTGAATAATAATCTGGGATTTTCCGATAATGACAGGGTAGAAAATATTCGTCGTGTTGGCGAGGTATCAAAATTATTCGCCGACAGCGGTACCATTGTGTTGTCCAGTTTTATTTCTCCGTTTAACCAGGACCGACAACTGGTGCGAGAGATTCATAAGAAGAATGAGCTGCCGTTTATCGAAATATACCTGGATACTCCCCTTTCAACCTGTGAAGAAAGAGATCCCAAAAATCTCTACGCCAAAGCCCGACGTGGAGAAATAAAAAACTTCACCGGCATCGATTCCCCCTACGAAGTTCCGGCAAATCCGGAGTTGGTTATTTCGCCCTCGAATTCACCAGAGGTTAGTGCCAATACTATTTTTGACTACCTGATGGATCAGCATATCCTCAACTTGCCCGAGTAAGCCATATGCATTCAGAATCTGCTGAATGCTTTAATAGGCAGCGAAAAAAAGTGGCCAATGGCTTATTTGAACGCAGGCACTAGCCCCGTGTCTGCTAAAGTCTTTTGCCCCCTCTGGCCTGAACTTTATCTTCGGTATTATCAATAAAATCATTGCGCGCATGCCTTTCAAGTAATTGCTCTTCCAAAGGCCCCACGCTTCTATTAACCATACGACCGCGTTTAACCGCCTCGCGAGCGGCAATGAGTTTTTCCCAGCGCTGGACATTGGTGTATTCATGTACCGATAAAAATTCTGCGGCATCATAAGCATCTTTCATCAATGAGCCGTACCAGGGCCATACCGCCATGTCGGCAATGGTATAGATGTCTCCCGCCAGGTATTCATTGTCTGCCAGATGACTATCCAGCAGGTGTAACTGGCGCTTGGTTTCCATGGCATAACGATCAATAGCGTATTCCATTTTAAACGGGGCATAGGCATAGAAGTGCCCAAAACCACCACCGACAAAAGGCGCTGAGCCCATCTGCCACATTAACCAGTTCATGGTTTCGGTGCGACGGTAATGTTCCTTGGGAAAAAACAAATCAAATTTCTCTGCCAGATAAAACAGAATAGAGCCGCTTTCAAAAACACGGGTCACCGGTGATGTGGAATGATCAGCCAGTGCCGGAATTTTTGAATTGGGGTTAATTTCCACAAAGCCACTGCCGAACTGATCTCCCTTACCAATATTAATCAACCAGGCATCATATTCGGCGTCTTCATGCCCCAGTGCCAGCAGCTCCTCAAGCATGATGGTTACCTTGACCCCATTGGGTGTGCCCAGCGAGTACAGTTGCAGTGGATGCTCACCTATGGGCAGAGGCTGTTCCTGGGTTGCTCCTGAGATGGGCCGATTAATACTGGACCATTCACCGCCATTGTCAGCATCCCAGCGCCAGACTTTAGGGGGTTCGTATCCTGGGGGCTGGTTTTTTTCTGAATCACTCATAGGGTTTCTCGCGAAAAGGTGGAAAGTTATAGTTTGTTTATTATATTTCTGTTTCAGCTTGATTAAGCGACGCCACAAAAGTTTCCAGGCGGTAAGGCGGCAATGAATTCACAATACCTTTGCCATAGAATTTGTTCAGTAGTCTTTGATCAAGAATAGTAATGGTGCCTGTATCTTCTTCCGTACGTAATAAACGTCCCGATGCCTGAATCAAACGCATGGAGGCCTCTGGTACCGAAATTTCACTGAAAGGATTTTTGCCCTGATCCTTGATCCATTCCCCAAGGGTCTTTTCCACCGGATCATTGGGAACCGAAAAGGGAATTTTAGCGATAATGACATGACTGCAATAGTCACCGGGCAAATCAATGCCTTCAGTGAGACTGGCCAAGCCAAAAATTATACTGGTTTGGCCCTTGTCGACTCTTTCCCGGTGCAGCCTGATCAGCTCCTGTTTTGAATGATCATCCTGAGACAGGGCTTTTAGCTTCAGCTCTTCACTGATTCCCTGCAGCACTGACTGCATCTGGCGTCGTGAGGAAAACAGTACCAACGAGCCCTTCTCAGCTTCTATTAATTGCGGCAATACCTCCACAATGGCCTGGGTATGCGCCTCGCTATTGGACGGATCAAAACCCTGGGCGGGAATTTGCAGGAGCCCCTTGTTAAAAAAATCAAAGGGGCTGCCTATCTGCCTGAAAACCGTTTCTGCATGCAGCCCTGAGCGCATGCTAAGGAAGTCGAAAGATCCCAGTGCGGTCAAAGTCGCTGAGGTCAGTACCGCTGCAAAGCAGTCATTCCATAAATAATCGTTCAGTGCATCTGCAGCAATAACCGGACTTGAGGACAGGGTTATTTCAGTTTCTGCGCCAATTTGCCGAAAACTCAGCCAGCGCGCATTTGGCGCATAACCGCCGTGATCTTCAATAGAAAACGCGCGCCAACACTGAATTGCCCCTTCGGCCCGCGACAGCATGATTCCTATTACGGGATACCAGTTCTCCGCGGTCTGACGATCGATTTCTCCCATGTCATTTTCCATGAAATCCTTAAGTCGATCTGTAATCCTGTTTAGACGATCTTCCAGATCACGAAATTCCAGTAATATCGAATGACTGGTTTCGCGGATTTTTTCACTAACCACGCCCTGCGCAAAGGTGTGCTGGGTAATATCACCACTGGCGTTAGCTGACTCTGCGTGTTCAGAAAACGCCTGAAAAACCGGCAGGTATTCCTGTAGAACCGCCCGGGTTTTATCTGCAGCCTCTCTGGCTTTTTCCAGTTGTCTGACGATATCGCTGTCTTTTCCCAACTCCACTGTCATGGCTTTGAATACGGTGGTGATGCGGTCCAGCCAGGTCAGTGTGGAACGCAGGCGAATAAAATGGGAAAAGTGGGATATTCCTTTCAGGGGTAAATGATGCGCTTCATCGAAAATATAAATACAGTCTTCTGGCGCCGGCAAAATGACACCGCCACCAAGACTCAGGTCGGCCAGCACAAGATCATGATTCGCCACAATACAATCTGCTTTCTGCATATTGTTGCGGCTTCTGAAAAAGCAGCAGTTACTGAAGTTGGAGCAGCGATTTCCTGAGCACTGCCCTTTTTCTACGGCGACGCCGCGCCATTGATTTTCGTTTAGGACGGTCTTCCAGTCATCGCGATCACCCTTCCACTTATTATCGATCAGGGCGTCCAGCATATCCTGATACAGGGCTTTATCTGCAGCGCTCGGGTCGTCCAGCTCCAGACCATAGAGATCCAGCATCGCATCCTGACTGCTACTTGATTTCAGCACGTTGTCCAGTTTGGACAGACATAGATAGCGTCCTCTGCCCTTGGCCAGAGAGTAGGTAAATTTCATTTCACTATGTTGAAGCAGATCAGGGATATCCTTGTTCATGACCTGTTCCTGAAGCGCAACTGTCGCTGTGGCCAGCACTACTTTTTTGCCCATAGCCTGGGCAACAGGAATAACGGAAAGAAGATAGGCGATGGTTTTACCGATACCGGTTCCTGCTTCTATAACGCAGATCGGAGGCAGCGGTGAGAGACGCATGCCCTCTTCATCAACTTCTACGCTAGTCAGGCAGTTGGCTATTTCAGCAATCATCTGCTTCTGGCCAAAACGGTTTTGCAGATTCTTGTTTTTTACCAGCGTAGAGTAATTTTGCTGGATGGTTTGTTTGAGTTCATCAGATAACATTGGCAGGCTTCACTCCGAAACAGGTTCGAAGTTAATTCACTCTAGTGCAGATAAGGAAAAATTGCCAAGCTGTAAAGACAGTATTCACTTTTGAGCGGAAATTTCCGCTTTCCGAATGACCGGGTTGGCATACATGTTGACAACATAAGGCTGTAATTTTTTAGGGATGCTATTGAGCCTTTTACGAAATGATTTTCGTTTCTGGTTTATCTCTGCAGATGACAAGCCAAGCAATTCCGGCAGACTGGAGAAGTCCATGTAGTCTTTCTGCAAGACTTCCATGGCCAGATAGTTAACTGCATGTAACTTGTAATTACGGATAATCTCTTCATCAATATGCCTTGCCACCCCTTCTGCAGTAACGGCATCATTGAAGACCACTTTTTCGCCAAACGCCACATGAACTGCGCCCTTTTTACCGACAATACCGGTGAGGATGCTGCGCACATCTGAATTCTCATCTTTTTCAAATTTACCATCGGTTTCAATGGTATGCAGCTCATCCGCCTTGAAGCGATCGCAGGGATCGAACTCATAGGAAATGGACACAGGCACAATATTCAGGGAATTAATGGATTCCTGTAATGTCAGCTTGAGCACAGACTCCCGGTCTGCCATGTGCAGCATTTTGATAATCGCGGTTTCTGTTTTATCAATACCATCTTTTGCCCGGCCTTCGCGCTGCGCTATCCAGACATTCTCACCGCTCTTGATGCAATGGTGGATATAGGCTGATAGCTGTTTGCTGGCCTTCAGCAAATCACGCCCCTGCACGGAACGCTTAACCAGAAAGCTTTTATTCAAGCGCATCAGGTCGGAAAGAAAAGCTCGTTTCAGCAAATTGTCACCAATGGCTATTTGCAGTGTGTCCAGGCCGTGGTGATAAATCATGTAATTCACCAGGGCCGGATCCATGGAAATATCACGGTGATTGCTGATAAACAGATACGGCTCATCAGCATCAAGTTGATCCAGCCCCTCTGAGGTCAAGCCATCAGTGGTGCTCTCGATTAACTTGTCGAGATATTTTTCAATAACCAGCTGTACATCATGGATAGTCTGCACATGGGCAAGATCCTGGGCAAGGGTAGCCTGGACCTTATTGCTTATCCAGCCAGGTAAAAAACGGAATAGCAAAGGGTGTTCAAACTTGGCTAATGCTCTGGACAGATCCGGGTCTTCCAGCAACCTTTCAACTACAGGCCTGACCTCATCATCACGATAGGGCCTGATATCATCAAAATCATGCATATAAAGGGGTTTATCCGCGATTAATTCTTGTTATCTAAAAACAATGTGATTTTAAAGGCATAGCCACAAAATTGGAAAATTTTCTGCGCTTTTTACCTGACCTGAAGATCAGTTATTAATTATAAAGGGCTATCAAAACTGGGCCTGTAACTGCACCACCAGCAAATAGCCAAACACTAGCATACAGGCAATCAACAGACTTTTACTAACCCAGGTATTTGCGGCGTTCTCAAGCCAGTGTTTATTATTATTCATATACAACAGCAGTGCTGCCAGCAAGGGCATGAAGAAGGCCCCGGTAATAGTGTAAATAATCACAATCCACACCGGCCTTTCGAGTCTCAACAGGCTCATCGGTAGAATAGCCAGATACACAAGGTAGGCTCGATAAGCCCAGGATTTTGAAATACTGCCCCGGGTTTCTATCAGGTGAGTATGTTTGCGATAGTGAATGACAAAGTTCGCAAACAGAAAGGGTACCCCATGCCAGACACCTATCATGGAACTGAACACGGCGCCCCAAAAACCAAAGAGGAATACCCATTTCCCGGTTTCGCCCATTACTGGCACGAGCTGATCGGCCACCGCAAGTGCCATGTTATTCCCGGACAGCACTTCCGGTTGCACACCAGCAGAAACAATAACAATAGCAATGCCAAACAATGCTGTAAGTCCATAGGCAATGCCAAGATCCCAACGCATGGTTGACATCATTTCCCTGCCTTTCCAGCCTGCTTCACGCATCCAGTAACCATAACTCATGATGGTAATACTGCCCCCCACACCACCAATCACACTTAACACATAGGCCATGCCGGATTCCGGTACTCGGGGAATAAACATACCACTGGCAATAATCTTTAAATCCGGCATTACCCTTATTGCGCAATAAAGTACCGTGAGAAACATCAGAGCAATAAAAAACTTCATCGCTGTTTCAAGTGCCTTGTAGGCACCGAACCAGACTATAACCAGGGCAAGCAGTGCATGAATTATCCCCCACTGGGTAACCGACAACGCGGGAAAAAAGGCGTAAGCCGCCAGACCGCAAGCCGCCATCATGGCCGCAGCTACCATGAAGGTCCACAGGAACATGTAGAGCATGAAATACCAGCTGAAAAATTTCGGCAGCTTTTCTATCCAGCCTTCCAGCAAGGTGGTATCAGTGGCCAGTTGCCAGCGCCCGATGCCTTCGGTTAAGCCGTATTTCAGCAGACCGCCAAAGACCACCGCCCATAGCAAAACAGTCCCTGCCTGGGCGCCGGCTGCCGAGGCGGCGACGATATCCCCCGCCCCAAGTCCGGTTGCCGCAACGATGATTCCCGGTCCTGTTTTTTTAAGAATATTAAATCCGCTCAAACCTTAACTCCGAGTTGTTTACATAGCCCGGTGGCGTAATTTTCGAGGGAATCAAACAATGCTTTATTATCCGGCATTTCCTTCACCAGCTCATTCAGGCGCACAAAAAAGGCACTTGCAGAAAGGCCATGCATCCCCGCACCTTTAATCAGTTGTTCTGCACACCACCCCTGCCAGCGAGCAGTTTCTTCGCCATTCAAGGTCTCCGGGAAATTCCGTGCTCGATAACGAAACAACATCTCCGGCAAACGTACATCAAGAAATGGCAGATCCAGAGCAGTCAATTTATCGCTACTGGCCAAGCGCACCTCGTTCATCATTTTTCTGTCCTGGTCATTAAAAAAGCCACCGCTATATAACATCAGGTCAGGATCACTGGTGGCTTCAAAATCAGGTTCAGTAAAAACATGGGCCAGCTTTGTCAGTATGGAAGGATGGGACAGAATCTTTTCCCGATGCCTCTGACAGGCGTCCAGATCGATTGAAAAGCGCTTGCGGGTATCATCACTGAGTACTGACATGGGGGCTATGGAGGGGCACTTGTTAACATGAATGGTTTTCAGTGGTACCCGTTCAACGGCGCCCAGATCTTCGCTGCGTGTGAACAATCTGTGCCTGATTTCTTCTGCCTCCAGATCCAGCCACACAGCTGGATCCTGGGCCAGGTCCAGCACGACAATGCCATTGCTGTTTGTGGGATCCATAAGCAGCGGCATAATCACTGCCAGACAACCGCGGCTTGCCGGAAACATCCCCGACACATGCAACAACATGTCTCTGGTTTTTAAATCCAGCAAGGGAATAACCCGGTTTTTCTTTCTTAACTGATACAACCAGTCATACAGTCTGGGTTGGTGCGTTTTTACCAGTTTTGCCATTTCTATGGTGGCAATCACATCTGCCATGGCATCATGGGCGCCTGAATGCTCAATACCATTTGCCGCAGTCAGATTTTCCAGTTTGAAACTCGGACTGCCATCCTCTTTTTGCGGCCAATTAATACCATCGGGTCGCAAAGCCTGGGTGGTGCGTAGCAGATCTATAATATCCCAGCGCGAATTCCCGAATTTCCATTCCCGTTCATAGGGGTCATAAAAACACCGATAAAAAAGATGTCTGGTGATTTCATCATCAAAACGAATGCTGTTATAGCCACTGACGCAGGTATTGGGCTGCATGAATTGTTCAGCAATAAGGGCACTAAACTCAGCTTCACTTACCCCTTTTTCAAGGGCGACTTCGGGACTGATGCCGGTGACCACACAGGCATCCGGATGGGGCAGATAATCCGGTGTCGGACGGCAATAAAATTCTACCGGGTCATCAATAATATTGAGATCTTCATCTGTCCTGATACCGGCAAACTGGCAGGGTCTATCCTGACGTGGATTACTACCCCAGGTCTCATAATCGTGCCAGAAGATGGTGTGTTGATGGGTCAATGCCTGTGACTTCCTGAATTACGCATGGCTGGATTCAAGCATCCCATAATCCACCCTGCCATTAAAGAGAATTATCCCATCAGGAAAAAATATCCCCATGAATCAGCTTCTATCCCCCTTTCTTGCCTTTTGCCCCTTGCCCCTTGTCTCTAGCCTCTTCCCTCTTGTCTCTTGCCTCTTGTCTCGTGTCTCCTGCCGCCTCCCTGCACCGCCCACCTTTATCCTTTATCCTTTTTCTTTTATCTATCCCTTACCTCTTGCCTCCATCCACCGCGACCTTTAAATTATCGGAATGAAAAATATTGTTTGTTCGCTAATGCTTATCTGGCTGATTACTGAACCCGCGCTGGCACAGTTTGGCGGTGGCGGTCGCGGCTGGCGGATTCAGCAAAACGATCCTCCGGCCAGGGAATTTACTGCCGCGCGCTGGCATTTTGGCACTAATGGCTACATCGGACATATGGGTTGGTCACATAATTATCCCGGTTCTGATATCAACCTGAATGAATTTCTGGAAAGAGCCACCTTGGTTGATATGAGCATTGACTCCTATCGCATCATTGAACTGGGCGAGTCCGATGTCTTTGATTATCCCTTTGCCTATGTCAGCGAGCCGGGAGAAATGGAATTATCCGATCAGGAAGTCGTCAACCTGCGAGAATTTATTATGCGCGGCGGCTTTATTTTAATGGATGATTTTGACGGGCCGGTGCAGTGGGGACAGATGCGCTCACAGGTGAAACGTGCCTTTCCTGAAAATGACTTTGTACCACTATCGATTGATCACGTGGTATTCAGCGTTCATACCCCTCTGGATAATTTACAGGCCATGGCAGACAGTGTCCCTGGCGGCGACATCACTTATTATGGCCTGTTTGACAAGCATGGTCGGCTTGGCATTCTCGCCGGCCATAATAACGACCTGGCCAATTTCTGGGATTGGTATGAAAACGGCTCCATGCCATTGCTACCTTCAACAGACGCCTTCCGGCTAGGCACCAATGCCGTGATTTATTCCTTTACGCATTAACAAGTCTCAAGTCTCAAGTCTCAAGTCTCAAGTCTCAAGTCTCAAGTCTCAAGTCTCAAGTCTCAAGTCTCAAGTCTCAAGTCTCAAGTCTCAAGTCTCAAGTCTCAAGTCTCAAGTCTCAA
>Ga0181553_10001056_pt1 | contig 24548 bp, 23 predicted proteins | sample 011ome_17_FD_133753 | JGI IMG/M metagenome (GOLD analysis project Ga0181553, IMG submission 133753) | Coastal salt marsh microbial communities from the Groves Creek Marsh, Skidaway Island, Georgia - 011502XT metaG (megahit assembly) | ecosystem: Environmental > Aquatic > Marine > Intertidal...
AAAGCCGGTGGGGCTCCGTTGATTGGCTTGATCAATAAAACGGGGAATTATGTGATTGAACCATATTTTGAACAGCTTAATTGGTTGAATGATACGCTTTTGATTACAAAAAGTCGCGGCTCATATGGTGTTTTAACCACGGAAGGAGATACCTTATTGCCCTTTAGCTTTGTTTCAGTTGAACCTTATAGCCCTATGGTTTTACAGTTAGAGACAAAAGAATCCTTATATTATTATCATTTAAGATCGCATAAATACATTCGTAAAGAAGAAGAGTAGTGGAACGGTTATTGGATTTCATAGAAAAACACAAATTTGCATTGATCGGGACTGTTCTGTTTCATTTTGTCCTTTTTTTGAGTACCAATTTTGTGACGATGAAGAATCCTTATCACTTTGACAGTGGTGAAGAGCAACTAACTGAAGTAGAAATTGAAACAGATGCTATAGAAATAGATGAAGAGTTATTAGAAATGCTCAATCAACAAAATCAGCTGAATAATGAACCTGTCTTTAATCTAGCCGCAGATGCCAATGATAGTCGCGAGCGTTCTTATGAGAATTTTTCCACGCAAGACATTGATCAACAGGTTGAGGCCGAGGCACAAGCCTTGGAGCAGCAATTTATGAATGAATGGTCTGAACGTCACGCAGAGGGTGAGGACGGATTTGATCAGATTGACGATCTTTCAGATAAACGACCAGATGATTTTTCAAAATATGATAAAGGAGCAGTGGATAACAAGGGAGATAAAGCCTTTGCAGGTAAAGTGATGGTCTCTTTTAGTCTTAAAGACCGCGACGGGCATGCGATTGAAATTCCAGGTTATACTTGTAATGGGTCGGGTAGGGTTGTCATTGATATTAAAGTGGATAAATCCGGAAATGTAAGAAGTGCTGAATTTAACCCAAGTCTATCCAGTGGAGCCACATCCTGTATGATTGAAAAAGCCAAGCGATATGCAAGTCGGGCACGTTTTAGTTATGGTCAATCGGGAGAAACGAACGGAACCATCACCTATCAATTTATTGGGCAATGAGTTTGAAAGATAAATTGCGAAAGTTAACTCCCACTTTCATATTGGAGTGGAATCGTCAACGAAAAAAGCGGAATCGTAACGCTGCTTTGACCGCTCAGAAAAAAAAAGGGAAATCCTACTCGCAAGCGGATCTTGAAGAAGATTTGCGAACTGCAGGTTTAAAAGAAGGAGATCTTGTCTTGGTGCATTCCAGCCTAAGCCGTATCGGTCATCTAGCAGATGGACCCAAAACATTTGTGGATGCTCTTATAAATGTTATTGGTGAGCGTGGAACATTAGCCATGCCTACTTCTCCAAATAATGTTTTTCAGCTAAATTACATTCGGAATACTCCTTTATTCGACGTGTTGAATTCACCTTCTAAAACAGGTGCAATTACGGAATACTTCCGGAGATTACCTGATGTAATGAGAAGTGTTCATCCAACCGAACCTGTCTCAGCAATTGGTCCAAAGGCGGATTACCTAACAAAGGATCATTTTGGTGAATTGACACCTTATTCAGAAAAAAGTCCGTTCTATCGGGTCTCAGAGCAAGGTGGAAAAATCTTGTATGTGGGTGTGACTTTGTCGATGGCCGGTACCAATTTACACACACTCGAAGACGCAGTTGATTTTAAATATCCAGTTTATTACGCTGAAGACTTTGAAATTGATGTGGTCGATGCTGAAGGTAAAAAGCACCGTGTAAAAACGAAAGTTCACAATCCCGTCTATTCTAAGAAAAGAAGATGTGATGATCTCATTCCTTATTTTGAAGAAAAGGGCGTGTTAAGACACTATCCGATTGGTCAAGCGAATACCTTAGTTATAGATGCTAAAGGATTTTTTGATGCTATGATTGAAGGTTATCAGACCAAAGGTATCACTATGTATACACCATATGGAAGCGAAGATTAAATTAGAGATTCCATCACCACTAATTGAACTGAATCACCCTTTATTTGCTGAAAAGGATGTGACTGTAATGGTTAAAAGAGATGATTTGATTCATCCCGAAATTTCTGGTAATAAATGGCGGAAATTACATCTCAATATTGAAAAGTATTACGACAAGGGTTATGCCAAACTTTTGACATTTGGAGGAGCCTATTCGAATCATATTGCTGCCACGGCGCTTGTTGGGAAATTGATGGGAATTTCAACAATTGGTATCATTCGGGGGCACGAATTAAATGCTAATTCCAACGCAACACTTGCTGAGGCCAATGCAAACGGAATGGAATTGGTCTTTGTTTCGCGTTCTGAATACGGCATGCGTTATGAGAACGATTATAAGAACGAGTTGCGTGCGCGTTATGGTCACGTTTTAATCATAGAAGAAGGTGGCGCTAACTATTTAGGTGCTATGGGTTGCACTGAAATCATCTCAGAAGTTGACCAAAATTTTGATGGTATCTATTTGGCTTCTGGAACTGGTACGACGACAACTGGTATTTTATTGGCATCAGGCAATGCAAAAGTTTATTCCGTTCCCGTCTTAAAAAACGGAGGTTTTATTAAAGACGCTGTTCGTGAGTTACTTATTTATAGCGGTACTCCCGACGAATTGATGGATGATTATTTCGAAAAGTTAAAGGTTCTGACGGATTACCATTTTGGTGGATACGGTAAGTATACGCATGAATTACTTCAGTTTATGGGTGATGTCTATGCAACGACGGGATTGAAATTAGATCAAGTCTACACAGCGAAAGCATTATTCGCGTTATTTGACGCCGTAAAGAAGAATCAATGGGGAAGGGGAGCAAAGATACTTTTTATCCATACAGGAGGCTTGCAAGGCATCCGTTCCGTGGGGGCTATGTTGAACTATAGTTTGGATTAATCAAAACTAATTAATTCGTAGCACTCATGGGCTCAGGATCTTTCAAATGAAAAATTCTTTTGTATTTCGATTGATCAAAAAAGGTCTCAAATAATAAGATATACGACTTGTGTTGTTTTCTGATGCGCATTTGGTTGGAGCCCGTAATATCTCTTAAAATAATAAAGATTAATTCAGAACAATAGATTTCACTTTTATCATATAAATTAAAAGAGTGATCAAAAGGTGTGTTTTCTTCCAGATAATAATAAGCACGCTCCTTTATTTTTTCACCAATAGAGTCTTGGAATTCCGCACGGCAGATAAATAGCATAGAGTCGGCAGCATGTTTGACAAAATTCTCTAAAGGTGCCATTTGCATGCCATCATCTTCGTCTTTGCTCACTGAACCACCCATTGAATGAATCACACTCCATTTGCCTTCGTGCTTTACAATTATACCACAATGGGAATAATTTTCTTTTGTAGCGTTCATGATATGAAAAGAAAGCGGACCGTTTCCTTTACGCATGATAATGTCTCCCTCTTGCAAGTGATCATAGATCGTATCGGGTAAAGAAGGGGGTACGTGAACATATACTTTGCGCGGACCTTCATCTAGGCTTGCGCTGCAACCAGAAACAAGAAGCGCTGCACTTCCCAATAGCACAGCGAACAAAACAGTTAAAATACGATTCATGGTTAATTAAAAAAACCCGCCCTCAATAAATTGAGGTGCGGGTCTAATTATTTAATAATTTCTCTTCGACTAATTAATCACCTAGTCCAAGGTCCAAATCAGAGTTCATTTCTTTGCTGTACGCAGAAACTTTCCACTCACCTTCAACTTTTTTCAAGTCATAAGAGTAAGTCATTTCTCCCATGTCTCTGTTTTCTTTACATGAACATGATACTGCGTCTTCAGTAGCTTCATCACACTCAACAGAAACGATTTCTGTAGTGTACTCAGCACAACCTGACTCTTCAGTTGACTCAACTGTCTCTAGAGCGCTTTCAACAGCCATTCCTTTAGCTTTTCCACAGTCTCCTGCTGCTAAAGCTTCAACGAATGATTTTGTTACGTCTTCTGGTGATGCTCCGCCACCGCAAGCAGTTAAAAATAATCCAGCAACTGCTCCTACTAATAATGATTTTAATTTCATAACTTACTTTTTCTTACTTAAATATTATACCCTGCAAATATAGATGCATTTTCATTAATTCAAAATTTTTTTCATTTAAAAAGAGTTTTTTTATTCATTGTATGCGAACCCCTCGCAACAAAGGGCAGACGTAGGATAGAAAGGATGTGATAATTGTTTTTCAGATTAAAATTTCATAGAGAGTATATCTCAATAGGCTGAAGATTGTACCTTTGCTGAAATTTTAAGCGCAATTTTAGGTATGATTCAAGTAAGTAATCTTTCATTACAATTTGGTAAACGTGTTTTGTTTGAGGATGTTAACCTCAAATTTACAGACGGTAACTGCTATGGTGTTATTGGGGCAAATGGAGCTGGTAAATCAACCTTTCTAAAAATCCTAACGGGTGATCAAGATCCGAATAGAGGAGGTATACATATTGAGCCGGGTAAAAGGATGGCTGTGTTGAAGCAAAATCACCATGAATTTGATGATTATACTGTCTTAAATACAGTGATGATGGGCTACCACGAGCTGTGGAAAATTATGGAAGAGAAGGATGCGATTTACGCCAAGCCTGATTTTTCGGAGGAAGATGGAATGCGTGCTTCCGAATTGGAAGGAAAGTTTGCCGAAATGGACGGTTGGAATGCTGAAACAGATGCGGCGACACTTCTGAGTAATTTGGGGATTACTGAAGACCAACATTATAATCAAATGACTGACATGCCTGGTGATTTGAAGGTTCGAATCTTATTAGCGCAAGCACTTTTTGGAAATCCAGACATCCTTGTATTAGATGAGCCGACCAATGATTTAGACATCAAAACAATTTCTTGGTTAGAGGACTTCTTATTAGATTTTAAAAATACGGTGATTGTTGTGTCACACGACCGTCACTTCTTAGATACAGTATGTACACGTATTTGTGATATCGACTACGCAAAGATTAATTTATTCACTGGAAACTATACTTTTTGGTATAAATCTTCTCAATTGGCTTCGCGTCAAATGTCAGATAAGAACAAAAAGATGGAGGATAAGCGCAAAGAATTACAGGAGTTTATCTCTCGATTCAGTGCCAATGCCGCAAAGTCAAAACAAGCAACGAGCCGAAGAAAATTATTAGAAAAATTACAGTTGGAGGATATCAAACCATCGAGCCGTAAATATCCAGGTATCATTTTCGAACAAGAGCGCGATGCAGGAGATCAAATATTACATATTCATGGTTTATCTTCTTCATTAGACGGTGAATCATTATTTAAGAATTTTGATTTGAATGTTTCTAAAGGAGATAAGATTGCTTTTATTTCCAAAAACAGTATGGCGGTCTCACGCTTCTTTGAGATTATAACTGAAAATGCTCAAGCAGATAGCGGTGACTATAATTACGGTACCACTATTAAAACAACGTATTTACCCAATGATAATTCAGGTTATTTTCAAGATGATCTAAATTTGATTGATTGGTTGAGACAATATGCTACAACAGATGAAGAAAGAGATGAAGTTTATTTAAGGGGATTCTTAGGTAAAATGTTGTTCTCTGGGGAAGAAGCCTTAAAAAGTGCTAAAGTTTTATCTGGAGGAGAAAAAGTTCGTTGTATGATTTCCCGCATGATGTTCGGCAGAGGTAATGTATTGATCTTAGATGAGCCGACGAACCACCTCGATCTGGAGTCGATTACAGCATTTAACAATGCCTTAATCAATTTTCCAGGTACGGTGCTGTTTACATCACATGATCATCAGTTTGTTCAAACAGTTGCCAATCGAATTATTGAATTGACACCAAATGGTTTCATCGATAAGCTTATGTCATACGATGATTACCTAAACGATGACAAAATTCAGGAGCAGGTACAAGGACTTTATGCCTAGGAGTATCTTATTTCAATTATAGTCATCTTCTGAAATCGAAGTGAATTGCAAAATACCACTTTTGTGGTATTGCTTAGAATCGTTCTAAATAAGTATATTTGCTTCGTGGAAAAAACATTTTCAGTTATTTCGAACTGTTCATTGGATGCGCAGCTGATTAGTTGTGGTAAGAAGAAAAAGTGTTGCAAAAAATACAAGAAAAAAGGTCGTCACTGTGGTGGATGTCCTAAAAAGTAAATCTTGTTGTATTCTTCTGCTTTCCTAGATTGACGTATCACTACGTCAACTTATCCTTTGTTTTATTAGTGTAAGACCAACAACGGAGTATCCGAATGCATCCCTAATTTCTTGGTTAAGCTAGAGTGGAAAAGGTCATGAATAAATTCACCTTTCGATTTTACAATTGCAATTAAGTCTATCGTATTAGTTTGAACAAAATCAATGATTGCATATTCCGTATCGCTATCAATACGTTCGTGAATAGTATAATCTAATGTCTCTGTATTAAACGGAATATCCTTTTCTGTAAAATGGGGCTCATTCGGTTTCGCGACATGAAGAATATCAAGATGAGAATTATGTTCATAACAAATATCCAGCAAAGTGTCGTAGGTCTCTGGCTTCGGATCTTTCACAAAGTCAGCTGCCAATAATCCGCGCATCGGCGGGGTTAATTTTGCCTTATCCGGAACTACAAATAACGGACGGTTACAATGCCCAATGAGGTTCGCTGCACTGCTCCCCATCAAAACACTTTCAACACCACCTGCACCTCTCGTTCCAATAGCGACAATTTGAGCTGAAAGCTCATCAGCTTTCTCAATCACGGAGTCTATAAACGTTCCAGCTGTTACTATACCTTGAACAATTAGTCCTTTATTTTCCTCGCGTATTTTATGCACCAATGCATCCATTGTGACATGACCCTTTTTGATCAGTTCTTTATTGGGATCAACCGTCAAGATGGCGCCCGCATGTCGGGCATTTTGAACGTTTAGAAAAATATACTCAACATCACTTGTTCCATAAATTTGATGAACGTATTCAAATGCTAATAATGCGTTTTTCGAATAATCAGTAGGTATAAGGATCTTCATTTTGTTTGCAATTTTTGAAAGGTTAATAGTTAGGTCAATCAAATCTGTAGACTTGGAGCTAAAATTACAAAAAGTCTCCCCTTATTAATTATGACAAATATCACTCTTTAATAAAATATTGCTCATCTTCCTTTGCTATAAGCATACAATACCCCGATCTAATTTTATGACGATAACGCGCAATGAGGTTGTAGAAAGGGTCTCGCAAAAATTTGGGGATAATATAAAAAACAAAGAGTAGTGGATATCCTCCTTTTAAACCTCTTGCGATTTGCAAAGCAGCACTAGACCGATCGTAAATTTTATCCTGCTTTAAAAAATAGATGGTATCCAATTTTACAGCTGTATTATGTTTCTTAAGGATTTTCTTTCCCGTTTCGGATTGTAACGCTGCAAAATAAAAGGGTGTTTTTTTCTTATTTAAGATAAATTGAACCGATGAATTGCAGAATCCGCAATCACCATCATAAAAAACAACTCGATCGTATGAAGCTTCTTTTTTCACTCCATCAAATTTAGTTAAATTTATGCTCAATAATAATTGAAATAGGTATGAAAATAGGTGTATTACTTTCGGGATGTGGAGTGTATGATGGAACTGAAATTCAAGAAGCGGTATTGTCTATGCTTGCTATAAAAGAAGCGGGACATGAATACGTATGTATCAGTGTCAATGAGGATCAGCATCATGTCATTAATCATACAAATGGTGAAGAAATGCAAGAGTCCAGGAACATGATGGTTGAATCTGCGCGTATTGCTCGTGGGGATATTCAAGAAATTGGATTAGTTTCACCTGCAGATATTGATGCGGTTGTTATGCCGGGAGGTTTTGGAGCTGCAAAAAACTTTTCAAGTTGGGCTTTTAATGGTCCGGACAGTGAAATAAAACCAGCGGTGAAGTTATTTCTAGTAAATATGGTTAACGTCGGTAAACCCGTTTGTGCGCTATGCGTCAGTCCTGTTGTTTTAGCGAAGGCGCTGGAAGGATCAACGGTGTCCCCTTCATTGACATTAGGCACATCTGCTGAAGCCTCACCATACGATATTAAAGGATTCCATGCCGGAATTGAGCAGGTCGGAGCAAAAAGCCATGAAACTGGAATTACGGAGGTGAATATAGATAGAGAGAATCGAATTGTATCAGCTCCATGTTATATGCAGGATACTGATATTTTGGCGGTACGGAGCAATATTAAAGCAGCTGTTCAGGCGACCTTAGAGCTGGTTGAGGCGTAAGTCTATAGATTGTGTCGGATTAGCCGCGCTACTGTGAAACTAACGCTATTTAGTTGATGATTTTCCAAACATAATGCTATTCACAAAAAGCGTTATTCGTCCACTTGAACACCCATGATACAAACGTCATCTACTTGCTCGTAGTGACTTTTCCAATCGGTGAATGTTTTTTCAACAATTTCCTTTTGTTTTTGAATTGAAAGTTGACTGATATTGATGAGTAATTCTCTGAATCGTTTATTGAGGAATTTTTTTCCTTTCCGCGTGCCGCCTGTAGCTTCAGCGGAGGCGATTTCACCACCAAATTGATCGATATAGCCATCACTCGAGAGGTAAATGAAATCTCCTTTTTTAAGTTCAATTTCGTTCGATTCAAATGGAATCGCATTCACATACTGACCGACAGGTCTACGTGTTGCTGTTGTTTTATGCACCTCTCCATCCCGAACGAGCCACAAAGGCATATGCGCTCCGGCATAATGAAAAACCCTTGTTTTTGTGTTAAAAGAGCATAGGGCAATGTCCATTCCATCCTTCATACTTTCATCAGATTGTGCAAATTTTTCTTTAACGAGTTGTGTTGTAGCTTCTAATATTTCGGCTGGGTCTTTTAGGTTCATTTGTCGTGTAGCTGCACCGAGCGCATTACTGCAAATAACACTCACCATTGCCCCAGGTACACCATGACCGGTGCAATCTGCGACAGCAAATAAAAGGTAATCACCTACCTTGTCTGTCCAGTAAAAATCACCGGCAACAATATCTTTCGGTAAGTAAAAGACAAAAGCATTGTTTAAATGCTTTGATAAGGTTGATTCAGAGGGCAGAATAGCAGCCTGTATCCTTTTGGCGTAATTGATACTGTCGGTAACTTCTTGATTTTTTTGTTCTAGATTCTGCTTGGCTTTATCGATCTCAATATTGGCTTTTTCAATTTCTCGGTTCTTTTGCTCGACTTCTAAAGTGTGTTTTTTGCGCTGCTGATTATTTCGCCAAAAGACAATGACCGTAACGATCAGACTCAATAGAATAAATCCAAGTGCATAGATTAAATTCTTTTCTTTTTTACGTAAGGCCTCTTGGTGATCTAAATCTTTTTGCTGACTGTCAATCACCACTTTTTGAAGGGATTGCTCCGCTTTCAAAGCATTAATTTCAGCCGCTTTTTTTTCGTTTTGGAATTTTGCTTCAAGTTCTAAAGCCATTTGAGCTTGATTAGCGCTCTGAAACGTATTTATCAGATTTTCTGCTCGTTTTATATGCGTGTAGGCATCCTTATATCTGCCTGCTCTAGCGTATGCTTCAGCAAGTGCTTGCAAGGTTGTTGGTAAGGCCTCTTCATTATTTAATTCTTCCTTTAAAGCCAGACTTTTTTCAAAATATTGAATAGCGGTAGCGTTATTATTTTTGCGCTGGTAGGCAGATGCAATGTTATGGTAATTATAAGATGCCCATTTTTTATTTCCGGTTTGCATATTAATATCCAAGGCTTTAAAATAAAAGTCCATACTTTTATCTGTTTGATCTAACCAGCGATAGACATTACCGATATTATTGTAATTCCCTGCCATTCCGCGACTATCACCAACAGCTTCGGCCATTTCTAAACTTTTCTCATAATAATAGAGGGCGGTGTCATTATAGGAACTATCTTTTTCTCTCAGAAGTTTGTATGCATTCCCTAGGGTCATATAACTGTTGAGTACTCCAATTGAATCATGAAGAGACTTTCTCACTCTTATAGCTTCATTCAGATATTTTATAGACAATTCAGCGTTATTCTGATTTTTGTACTTGACACCAATTATATTATATATGTCGCCAGCTAACGTATCTCTTTTTAAGCTTTCTAGATAGGTCAAGGTGCTGAAGTAGGTGTCCATTGCTTCAACTATTTTACCATTGTCATACTGTGCATTCCCATATTTGCGCATGTAAGTGTAATACAGTTCAACACTATCTTGACCAATAATATTCAAATATTCTTGACAAGAACTTTCTTTCATTACTGTATTGCTCAACGAGTCAGACAAGTAAATCTTGAGTTCTACGACTTCTTTGAGGTCTTCCTTTGAACCATTGTTAAATTTCAGATAATCAATGGATTGGTCTACATAGAAGAAAATAGAGTCGGTGGAGCATGTGTCGATGGTGCCGACCAATTTTTCATAACTATAGGTTTGCGCATTCGAAAAGAATACCGATACAGAAATTACAAAAATTAAAAGGTGCTTGAGCATAGATCAAAAATATCAAAAAACTCGATAAACGGCGAAATTAATTGAATATGTTGTCGTTATAGGAAAGTATCGCACCTTGTGAATTAGTTTTATATTTGCAACTGCTTAGGAAAAGCTCAAGATGAAGAAATTATACAACTGGTTACTCAATACCTTGCCCCGTCCGCTTTTAATACGTTTAAGTTATGTATTTAAGTTTTTTGCTCCCTTAATCTACAAAGGGAACAATGTAGAATGTCCTGTTTGCGAGCGATCATTCAGAAAGTTTTTGTCATACGGTTCAAATGTAGCACATAGAGATAATGTGCTATGTCCTTATGACCTTACACTTGAGCGACATCGCCTTATGTGGTTGTATATAAGAGATCATTCTAGTTTCTTCACAAAGGAGAATATTAAGGTGATGCATATCGCACCAGAGCAATGTTTTCACAAGGGATTTCAGGCTCAGAAAAATTTGGATTATACCACAGGTGATTTGGTTTCACCAATAGCAGATTTACATTTTGATTTACACGATATTCCGCTAGAGGATAATCAGTATGAGGTCATTTTTTGCAATCATGTGATGGAGCATGTAGCGAATGATTTGCGCTGCATGCAAGAATTGTATCGTATCATGAAACCAGGTGGCTGGGGAATTATGCAAGTGCCGATTGATTCTAATCGGGACGAGACATATGAAGACGCTTCAATTACGACCCCAGAAGAACGAGAAAAACACTTCTGGCAATACGATCATGTTCGTTTATACGGAAATAATTACCCGAAGCGTCTAGCAGAAGCTGGGTTTAATGTAGAGACTTTCGATATAAAGGATCACATTTCAGTAGAACAATTAGAGCGTTTCCGTCTTCAAAAGAATGAGCTTTTATACGTTGTAAGTAAACCGGTCTAGGTTTCTAGAAAGGACTTTGATAGGCAGGGTTAGAAAGAAAACGATTATCAGTTAAAGTTTTCATAAAATTCACGAGATCTAATTTGTCTTCAGACGTCAGCATTAGCCCTGTATCCATTGTCATAGCAAGAGCAGGATCTAAGGTTGTGGAAGATTGAATTCCTTCGTTATAATGATCCAATACTTCCATCAATGTATTGAAACGTCCGTCATGCATATAAGGCTGAGTAATTGCTATGTTACGTAAGGATGTGACCTTGAATTTGGCACGATCTTCCGCATTTCCAGTTACAGCTTGATAGCCTTCATCATCCATATAGGCATCGCTGTCTAATCCGTTGTTCATGTAAAGATCATTTTCGAAATTATTTCCTGAGTGGCAATGCGCACAGTCGGCGCCAGAAGTTTCTGGAAAAAATGGATTATATTCGCCAAAAAAGAGTTGTCGACCACGTTCTTCTGAAGCGGTCAAAGTTTCTGTTCCGGCTAAATAGCGATCGTATTTAGAGTCATCTGAAATAATTGAAAACATAAATGCTTCCAATGCATAGGCAATTCTTTCTTCATTAATTGTCACATCACCAAAAGCACGGATAAATTGCTCTTTGTACATATCCTGTTCATTTAACTTTGCAATTACATTGGTAAGGGTCTCATCCATTTCCAGTTCATCTTGGATTGGCAAAACGGCTTGATGACGCAATAATTCAGCGCGTCCGTCCCAGAAGAATCCATTTTCATTCCAAGCCATATTAAAAATGGCCATAGCTTGCCGGCCACCCAAATTACCATCAACACCAATAGAAAACTGATTAGGATCAGAGAAACCATCCGATTGATGATGGCAGCTCGCACAGGAAATAGAAGCGTCTCTAGAAAGCAGGTTCTCATAAAATAACATTCGCCCAAGTTCGACTTTTTGCACCGTTAGCGGGTTATCTTCTGGTAGGTTGGGCGCAGGAAGATTTCCATTGACAATGTCCAGTGAATATGGCGTATCGTCATATTCCGCTACAACTGCAGGCTCATCTTTTTTGCAAGCAATAGCAACTGATAACGTAATTACAATCAATGAATACCTTACAATGTTATCCATAGTTACGCTCAAGATTTGATTATTGAACAACCAGTTTTGTCTTCGCTAAGAAAGCATTGTCCTTGCCGTAGACATTTACAAAATAAACGCCAGCTTCTGGTATGTTTAAATCAAGAGTTGATTGTAATACATTTTCGGTTAATACGACTTGTCCCAATTGATTTAAAATTTCAATGCGCTCAACTTCATATGTATTGTCAAATTGAATATGTACCGTTTCGTTTGACGCTGGGTTAGGAAATACCTTAAATTCAATTTTATCTGAACTATTAATGCTGGCAACGTTATTACCAAAAACATAATCTCGCCAGTTTTCAAGCACTTGTTTTGCCGCTCCAGCTTCACCGTGAGAAATGACACCTCCTGATAATTCAATATCTCTTAAACCTTCAGTATAATCGCCTGTAATATTTAACATCAAAACACCATCAACCGTTTCCGTTTCAACATCAACTTGTGTTCTAAAATAGTTGTCATTTCCTAAACCGTGCATTTGAAAAATTTGAGAAAAACCGTCTCCAGATAATCCTTCGTATGCAATGAAGCGATAACCGGCAGCCCATCCCCAATGCATTGAAGGCGATTTTGGTGCTAATGGATGATCTTCTGGCCATAAGGTTGGATCCTCATTATTTTCTGGTGTTTGCACACCAATATAAAAGCGAATAATTTCGACTTCTGTCACATCAAAATTTCCTAAAGGAATAATTGTTTCTGTTTCCTCTCCTGGATTAACCAGATCAAGAATTTCAAGTGGAACATCTGTAACGATGCCTCCGTCATGAATGATGCTGAATTGTGAGATATAATACTCTAACCGCGTTGCTTGAAAAGCATCACCTAGATTGTTTTCAGCCGTTGCGTCCAACATAAAAGGTTCGGTAGCCAATTTGTGATGAATTTGCAATGAAACATCTGTTTGCGCCCACATTTGAGCTGCTAAAAATACGGTAAGTCCAAGTAAAATCTTTTTCATAGTAATTGCTTTATCTCCTAAAGATAATCAAGTTAATATCACAACACACGATATCAAACTATGTTTAAACGACTATTCTTGAAAACCTAATTAACCCGCATACAACCAGTCTCTTATGTCTAGATCAGTGAAGGCCTATTATAATTGTGTATCTTTGAAATAATGGTCAGAGGTATAAACATGGCAATAGCGTTCATTTTGATTTTTCTCACTGCAATTACGGCAGACGAAAAACCATTGTTAACACCTTATCAACTGAACATTCCAAAAGGATTTCCACAGCCAAAAATTCCAGAGAATAATTTATTAACGCAAGAACGTGTCGATCTTGGTCGAATGTTATTCTATGATCCCGTACTTTCTGTTGATAGTACTGTATCTTGTGCCAGCTGTCATCATCAGGCATTAGCATTTGCAGATAATCAACCTATAAGTCCTGGAGTAGCAGGGAGGTTAGCTATGCGCAATGCGCCAACATTAAGTAATGTCGTTTATAATCCGACTTTATTATTCGATGGATATTTGCCTACATTAGAGATGCAAGTACTGGTTCCAATTCAAGAGCATGCAGAATTGGCTTATAACATAGTACTGGCGGGTAATCGATTGAAAGAAAATGCTGACTACGTCAAACGCAGTTATGAAGCTTATGGGCGAAAACCTGATCCATTTGTCATTACGCGGGCCTTGTCTGCTTTTGAGCGAACGATGATCAGCGGAAATTCAAAGTTTGATCAGCAAGTTTATCAAAATAAAAAAGTGATGACCAAGTCTGAATTGCGTGGTATGGATTTGTTTCAAAATCAACTGCATTGTACGAATTGTCATAGCGGATTCAATTTTACCAATTACACCACCGTGAATAATGGACTTTATGAAGTCTATCAAGATTCTGGCCGTGCACGCGCAACACATTTACCTGAAGATCGAGCCGTTTTTAAGGTTCCTACACTGCGTAATATTGCTTTAACGGCTCCTTATATGCATGATGGGAGCATGGCTACTTTAGAGGAAGTGATATTGCATTACGAATCGGGTGGAGAAGGGCATGTCAATAAAAGTGAATTCATTCAGCCATTTCGTTTATCCAAAAGAGAGCGTAAGGATTTGATTCGATTTTTAGAATGTCTTACTGATGAGACTTTTATCAATAATCCAGATTTCTCGAACCCTTTTACTCCTTAATAAAATGCTTTGTAAAAGTCTCATCCGGACTCTTGATGCGAATCAGGTATCCGCCATTATTGAGGTGACTTATTGGAATTTCTCCATTAATCGACGTACCCGCAGCTACCAATTGTCCCGAATAGGTTAATATTTCATACTCAAATTGCTGCAATGAGCATTGGATTATGTTTTGAGCGGGATTTGGGTATAATTGAATAATGTTCCTGACTTTTTCTTCATCTATACCATACACACCTTCAATAAATACATTAATATGTTGTGTTCCTTTCAAATACCCAGCCATATCCACATAATCAACGCGAATTGAGTCTTCAAATTCAGAAAGCGGATTACATAAAACCTGATATCGTTCTCCCGGATGAATCCATAGACTATCACTTATTTCAGAAACGGGCAAAGGTCTTCCGTCAGAAGAGATAATGGTTGCTTCCAATTCAGTGGGAAATTCGTACCGATTGGCCATATATCCAATATTTGCTAATCGCAATAGAATTTTAGCATCAATACCTTCATGTACATTAATATCGCCTTTTTCTTCCATTTGGAAATCCATAGCGCCATTAACCAGGAAATATTGAGGATCATAAAATTTAGGTATATTGAGAGACATAATCATGTCTGGATCATATTCGTGTTCAATGATGGTATCATTGTGCCATATCGTATCAATTTCAGAGGTCATCCATGCATATTCTGAATTAAAATCATATCCGCCATCCCATGTTGTTTCGGGATCTGCTGCGTCAATGATGATGAGTCCATACATTCCACCTTGAACATGCACGGCTGAAACAACATGGCAATGGTATAAATATGTTCCAGGGTGAGGTGCTTTGAAATAATAATAACCAGATGAATCGTGTGGAATTGTAAAGGAAAGGGATGGTACGCCATCATTGGCCTGATTTACATCCAAGCCATGTAAATGGACAGTGTGCGGCGCATGCTGGGACAAGTTGAATAATCTAAGTTCAACAGAATCTCCAGTAGTTGCACGCAAGATTGGTCCAGGAATGTCTACCGAAGCACCTAAACTTGGTGTGAACCCCATTATTCTTACTTCATAACCATCGGTCGCGACATAGGTTCCTGTATTCCTAGCAATAATCAGCCAATTTTCATCGATTTGAGCAAAGCTGCTAATTGTTGAAATGAGGAATAGTATGACAATGAAAATCTGTTTCATCATTCCGAAATTTCCATTATTTGAAACATTCCATTCGCGTATAAGCCGTTACCTGAAGTAGCAACTAAATTATGATCATGAACTGGGTATATGCCTGTTTTGTCGGGTACAATATAAATAACGACTACCTCCATTGACGCTATTGGAAATGTGTCTTTTTCACGACCTTCATGCGATTCATTTTTAGAAGAATACATAATGGTACCATGATACCCATGCAGGTGCAAAGAATGTGTCATTTGCCCTGAGTTAACCATGCACACGATTAGCGTGTCGTCTACATTGCCAATAATTTTAGAAGAAGGATCATCTTGCGTTTCAGGATTACTTAATCCATTGATTGTAAAATAGACAGGGTTGTAATTTTCAAGCAAATCATATGTCCCGTTTGCAGTATTATCATTCCAATCCTTGTCATGTTCTTTCATATTCCAGTAGAAAAATGGGTGATCAACACTCGAAACATAAACAACTCCAGCAGCTCCTAACATTTTATAATGTGGGTAGTTATAATCGTCATAATAGATAAAAGCGCCAAATTGGTCAAATTCAACTTCGACGGAAATTGTTTCTCCTGGTTCTAATATATATGGACCTCCATCGATAGCGACATCTTTAATCCCAAATCCATGCGTCAAGGTATCGTTATTGTGGATTGTAAATGAAATGGTATCACCAACACCAATGTGCATAAAAGCATTAGCTGTCTCAAACGTTATACTTTCATTAAAAGCCGTGTAGGGAATGCCAGAAGCGTCAACAATATCTGATGTTCCATTATTGATCCAAAGTTCTTTTTCCACATCTGTGGCCTTCAATAATAGGGGGCACAGAATGATTAAAGCAAAGAGAATCAAAGCTCTTTTCATAGCAAAAAATAAAAAGATTCGCCGATTATTGTACGACTACTTTTTCTGTTTCAATCATCGCTCCGTTTCTTTGGAAAGCAATAAAATAAAGACCTGGATTAAAACCTATTGTTGAAACCAATTTTGTTTGGTTAGCCCCAATTGTTCCGTTTGTAACACGTTGACCAGAAATATTGTAAACTTCATAAGAACCTGATTGGTTCGAACTGTTCGAAATATTAAAGCCATTTGCATTTGTTGAAGTCACACTAATTTTATCTGCCGTTAACTCATCTAAACTAGAAACATCAGAAGCCGTTAATATAAAAGTTACGGTGTCACGGTCATCAGGAAATGCCGTGTCCCATACTGCATAGCTGTATGTTCCAACTCCTTCTGCGGTGGCATAAATATTTATTTTTAAAAAGGCCGTTTCACTTCCAGCAGTAACTTCGCTCATAGTACCTGCGAATTCGCCATCAGTATAACAGTTTGGGTAATCGCAGAGCGAGTATTCCCATCCAAATGGATTGTCTAATTCAACGACTTCCCATCCAAATGTAACACCTACGTCTGATTCGTTTAAAATATTACAGTCTGCAGATTCAAACTCTTCAAGGGAGATTTCTTTTTCAATTAAATCACCATCAACAAAAGTGAAATTTTGAGCAAGAGCGCTTGTTGATAGTGCAATTGTTACAAGCGATAAGAAGTATATTTTTTTCATAGACCCAAAGTTTACTCTAATATAGGTAATATATTGCAATCTAGAAAGATAAGATTAGCGCATTGTTGATTTCCTAAGAAATAAACTTGCAAAAAACATTCATTTTCATTGAGAGTCCGTCGACGTTTAGGTCTGCAAAGCTCCCACATTGTATCGTTCCGTCGCCTTTTTGTGATTTGCCATCTCAATTCCCATAGAGATCACTTTTCGTGTGTCCAAAGGATCAATAATAGCATCTACCCATAAACGAGAGGCTGCGTAATAAGGAGAGATTTGCTCATCGTAGCGCGCCTTAATCTTATCGTAGATAGCTTGTTGCTTGACTTCGTCCACTTCTTCGCCTTTTGATTTAAGCGAAGCTACTTCAATTTGCATTAACGTTTTTGCAGCAGAGGCACCACTCATTACGGCGAGTTCAGCCGTTGGCCATGAAACAATTAAACGAGGATCATAGGCTTTACCACACATGGCGTAGTTACCAGCACCGTAGGAGTTACCCATGACAACGCTGAACTTCGGGACAACAGAATTGGACATGGCGTTCACCATCTTTGCACCATCTTTAATAATCCCGGCATGTTCTGATTTTGACCCGACCATAAATCCGCTTACATCTTGCAAGAAAACAAGCGGAATATTTTTTTGATTACAGACCATAATAAAGCGAGCCGCCTTGTCAGCAGAGTCCGTGTAAATCACACCACCAAACTGCATTTCGCCTTTGGCATTTTTAACTACTTCGCGCTGATTTGCTATGATGCCAACACTCCAACCATCGATTCTGGCATACCCACAAATAATGGTTTTACCATAGTCTTTTTTGTATTCGGTGAATTTAGAATTATCCACTAATCTATCAATTACCGTCTTGGTGTTGTACGGTTTAGATCTATTGGCTGGGAAAATGCCATAGAGTTCTTTCTCATCTTTTTTCGGTGCCTTTGACTCGATGCGATCAAAACCTGCATTATCCTGCTCACCAATTCTACTCATCAGATCACGGATAGTCGCCAAGCAATCCTCATCACTTTCCGATTTATAATCACAAACACCACTCACTTCGGTATGCGTTGTTGCTCCACCTAACGTTTCATTGTCAATTGACTCACCAATTGCAGCTTTCACCAAATATGATCCTGCTAAAAAGATGGTTCCTGTTTTATCAACAATTAACGATTCATCTGACATAATTGGCAAATACGCACCCCCAGCAACACAACTTCCCATAACGGCAGCTATCTGTGTAATTCCTTTAGAGGACATGACTGCATTGTTTCTGAAAATACGTCCGAAATGTTCTTTATCAGGAAAGATTTCATCCTGAAGTGGTAAGAAAACACCTGCACTATCTACCAAATAAATAATTGGAAGGTGGTTGTCCATTGCGATTTCTTGAGCTCGCAAGTTCTTTTTTCCCGTGATCGGAAACCAAGCTCCTGCCTTTACTGTTGCGTCATTTGCTACAATGATACATTGCCGACCAGAAACATAACCAATCTTAATGACCACACCTCCCGCAGGACAACCGCCGTATTGCTCATACATGCCGTCTCCAGCAAATGCTCCAATCTCAATGGTTTTCGAACCCGGATCGATTAATTTTTCAATTCTTTCACGTGCTGTTAGCTTTCCTTTTCCGTGGTGTTTTTCAATACGTTTTTTACCACCACCCATATAGATCGTCTCTAGTTTGTTCTCCATTTCAGAGATTTTCAAACGGATCATATCCTCGTTTTTATTGAAATCCAACACTTTTTTACTAACAGCCATAAAACACTATCTTTAAATGAAATTTTCGAAAACAAATATACGACTTTAGGCATTAATGTTGTGCAATGATGGCAGATCGAAATACACATATTGAGAATTTTAATATCCGGGTCTATGGCATTTGGGTGCATGATGGGCACGTGCTGATAGCTCAAGAAAGTCGAATGAAAATGAACATGGTTAAGTTTCCAGGAGGGGGCCTTGAAAAAGGCGAGGGTCTTCAAGATTGCCTGAAGCGGGAGGTAAAAGAAGAGCTTGATTTAGAAGCAGAAGTCGGAGACCTATTCTATGTGAATCCCTTTTTTCAGCAAAGCTCATTCCGCAAAAAAGATCAGCTCATCAGCTTTTATTATTTATACACTGTAAAGGATTCCGATCGTTTTGCAAGACTGATTGCTAATACAAAATCGTATGGTCCCGAAGATGAAGGTAATTTCAGGTGGATTGCTGTTGAGGCCTTGGATGAAAATATATTTACTTTTCCAATTGATCGTTTGGTAGTTGAAAAACTAAAAAAGGCCAACCGTCTTTGACTATTGGCCTTTCATATAATAATTCAGTTTCTTAGTGCTGAACAACAATTTTTGTCATTTCAACAACTTCGTTTACTGTAGTTTTGATAAAGTATACACCTTCTGTAAGGTCAGCAACATTCAACTCGTTGTAGTGCGCACCAGCAGCTAAGTTTTGTGTTTCGATAGTTGAAACAACTGCACCAAGCATGTTTACTACCTTAGTAACATACGAAATTTAAACAAGCTAAGTCCAACAATCCCTTTTATAAAAAATCCGATTATTGCAATCCTATTTTTGATTATTCATAACCTAAAATATATTTTACCAACGAATAGGTTTAAGGGAATGCAATTAAAATGCAGTGCTATTATATGTTTCAGAGATAATGCTTTAACTTTTCGAACCGATTAAAACAAACTGAAAGTCTTTGATTGAGAATGACATTGTCTATCCTCTTTTAAGGAATGAAAAATCTTAAACGCTCTTTTTTCGTTATAACGACAATCGCTTTTGAACATATTGTTCGATTCGACCGATGAACTGAGCAGGAGTGGCCGTTCTCCAATCCATTTCTTCTAGTTCACCACCCATTAAGAAATAATAATCCAAATCGAAGTCCTTTAATTCGTCGATGACATGTTGTCTTAAGTTGAGTAAAGCAATCCAACCTTCCTGATCCTCCACCTCTTCGAACCATTCTTCGTAATAATCTTCTTGGTCTCCATGAAAATTAAGTAGATTTTCAGCAATCAGAATAAATTTGTTAATCCCATTTAACATTAAGTGTTCAGCAATATCACGTTTAAAGGTCATGATGTCGTTTTGAACCACATCGTTCCATTCGCCAAATAATTCAATGACTGCATATCCACTATCGTATTCGGCATAGAGTATCTTGAGAAAAAGAGTAGGAGAGCCAATATTATCCCATTGTGGATGAATACAATAATTGTAAATACTGTCCGTGAATTCGAATTCGCTATATTCTCTTTCAAAGAAAGGAGATTGGATATCTTCAGACGCGATGTAAAACCCTCTCCAATTGTAATATGGCTCTATAGTATGCACGGTACAAAGTTAGGCTACATCACCGTCAATTCAAAGATTAATTCATTATCTTTGATTCAATATTATTGATAGTTTAAAATGAAAAAGTATTTAAGAGTATCCGGAGTTGTTCTCGCATTGCTAACCATTACAGCTTGTGGACCCGGTCCGACAAGAGAAGATAAGGTTTCGATCATGATTGATCAAGTAAAGTCTCCTTTTATGGTAATGAATAGCAATCCAAAGTCGCTCATCGATAAGTCGGGTGCCATGGAAGGTGCACTGCCTTTTACACAAGAGATGTTGATTGGCTTTTTTATGGACGAAGAAACGACGGGTGTCGATAATTCTGTTGATGTGCAGATTGTTTTGGGGAAAAGTGGCGGATTTGTTCCGGAGGGTTATGGTATATTCAAAATTAAAGACGAAGCCCTATTTATTGAGCTACTTGAGACAGAGGCTAATGCGAAGGTAAAGGAGAAAGAGGGGTTGAAATATGTCATCAAAGATAATGATGAATATGTTTTAGTTTGGAATGAAGAATTTGCTGTTGCTGGAAACATGACGTATAAGCTAACGGATGTATTTAATAACAGTGGTGACCCTGGTATGAAGGCTGTAAATCGCATTGTCAAAATGATTAATGCGGTGGATGAAAATGAAGTGAATGAGAAATATCGTGATTTTTTGAGCGAAGAATCGGACATCTCCATACTATTTCAAGGGCAAGGTTTATATAGCTATTTGAGTGAGGCTTCTATGGGGCAGAGCAAAGAAGTGGAAGAAAATAAAGAAAGCATAACAGGTGTTTCTTCAACCATGTTCATTGATTTTAATGACGGAAGTATTGATATGCGTATGTCAAATCAGTTGTCTGAAAAATTAGCAGCTGAGTTAGCGTTTTTAATGTCCGATCCAGTTGGTCAAGATCTGATGGCTTACGGTAATTCTAAAAATCCGATGATGATGATGGGAACCAATATTAACGTTGCCGAAGGTTTGGATTTTGTCAAAGACAAGATGGGGCTGGATGAATATGAAGAGGTAATGTCTGAATTGGAGGAGTTGGGAATTGATGTTGAGACGTTTAAATCGGCTTTATCCGGAGAATTTTTGATTGTGATGGATCGAATCGTGGTGGTTGAACGAGAAATTGATTGGGGGTATGGTGATCCCTATATTACTCAAGAGCCAATGCCAATTTTTGGAATGGTAATGGGTGTTGAAGATCGAGAGACAATGAAAAGTATTTTTCCAGATTCACTTGGTTTTGATGTTGTTGTCAGTCACAATGGTGCTTATATGGTATTAATGGATAATGTGTTTTTTAGCTCATCGGATAGTATTTGGGCTGCTCGAGTGGCATCTGGCAGTACAGCTCATATGGAAGATCCTCAAAGTGTATTTAATACAAGACCTATTGGGATGTATTTAGATTTTTTACGATTTGATCATTTAGAAGAGATGAAAGAAGTGAGGCCGTTGATTAATATGATGGAATACGTGAAGTTTGAGGCTAGCGCTTTAGAGATGGATTTTTCCCTGGTATTTAAAGACAAGTCTACCAATTCGCTTCGAATTTTAACTGAGACCATTTCTGGTTTAATGGAAGGAGAAAAGGGAGCTGGTTATAAAGAAATTGAAGCCGAATTAGAAGCGGCGGCGGCTGAAGAGGCAGCTGTGGCTGATGGCGAATAATCTTTTCGGTTAATTAGAAGATTTTTCAAGGCGGAATACTAAATAAATAAAAAAAAGGGTTCGAATTAATTCGAACCCTTTTTTTTATTAAAACTAAATTATGAAATTTCAATTTTTTTAGTTTGATTGTGGTCATCTGCAGCTTTTTTAGCAATGGTTATATGCAGAATTCCATCAGTGTAACGGGCTTCGATCTGCGTTTTGTCTACTGATTTTGGTAAACTGAAAGAACGTTTGAAAGAAGTGTAGTTAAACTCGCGCACGGCGTAATTCCCTTTATCTTCTTCGTGATTCTCTTTGTTTTCTGACCAAATGGTTAAGGTGTCTTGTTTTACCTCTGCGCGGAAGTCTTCTTTTTTCATTCCAGGAGCTGCCACTTCAATCGCAAAACCATCCTCTTTTTCAGTAATGTTGACTGAAGGAATTCTTTTGACCGCCATTTTTTTGATGGGTTCAAATAAGTTATCATCAAATAGTGTATTCATTACATCTCCGAAAAAAGGTAAATCGTGTCTTCTAGTAATCATCATTTTATTGTTAATTTAATTTTTTCTAATTTTATCTCAGTTTGAGGAGCTCAAAAAGAATACCACCTTCAAAATTTCTTTAAATCAGAGACAAATCGGCAGTATTAACTCGTTTTACCTGACATTTTGGCTGATTTTAGTTTCATTCACGTACGATTAACACTATCTTAAGATAGAGGGGTGATGAACGAAAAACAAATAAATTTTGGATTTGGTTAATAAATGGAGGGGGTTGTTCATAAAAAAATACTTTTTATTTCGTTTTACCCCCTAAAAAAAGATTAGATTTGCAAAAAAAATGTTTTATGTCTAGTTCTAGAAAAAATGCCCTTGATGAAGTGCTTCACAGAGAAGCAAATCATATTCAAACAGGAGAGCGTCGCGTATCGGAGTATTTCGGTGAAAACACTTTCCATTTAGATAAAATGCGTGAGTGTTTGACAGAGGAAGCGTATAAAGTTGTTAAATCAGCAATTGAAAACGGCTCTCATGTAGATCGTGTTCATGCCGATCAAATCGCAACGGCCATGAAGGACTGGGCAATTTCTAAGGGAGCAACGCATTATACACACTGGTTTCAACCATTAACAGGTTCAACAGCAGAAAAGCATGATGGTTTCTTTAAGCCAATCGGTCCGGGGAAGGCGATAGAGCGATTTGAAGGAGATTTATTGGTGCAACAAGAACCAGATGCCTCTTCATTCCCGAATGGTGGAATTAGAAATACATTCGAAGCGAGAGGATATACTGCATGGGATCCATCATCTCCGGCATTTGTAATTGGTAAAACGCTTTGTATTCCAACAGTTTTCATTGCCTATACAGGAGAGGCGCTTGATTTTAAAATGCCATTAATCAAAGCTTTAACTAAAGTTGAAACTGCGGCGCAAGAGGTTTGTCAATATTTCGATAAAAATGTGACCAATGTAAATGCCACTTTGGGTTGGGAGCAAGAATATTTTTTAATTGACACCGCTTTATATAATTCACGACCAGACCTTATGATGGCTGGACGTGCCGTATTTGGTCATTCACCAGCTAAAGGACAGCAATTGGATGATCATTATTTCGGGTCAATTCCAGAGCGTGTCACTGCTTTTATGAGAGATTTCGAATATGAGTCTCATTTATTAGGAATACCAGTTACAACGAGACATAATGAGGTCGCACCAAATCAGTTTGAGTGTGCTCCAATGTTTGAAGAAGTGAATATTGCCAATGATCACAACCTCTTATTAATGGATGTGATGGAAAAAACGGCATCCAAGCATAATTTCCGTGTTTTATTGCATGAAAAGCCATTTGCTGGAATCAACGGATCAGGTAAGCACAACAATTGGTCAATGGGCACAAACACGGGTGTAAACTTATTACAACCTGGAAAAAATCCTAAATCAAACCTACGATTCTTAACATTCTTCGTGAATACCATCATGGCAATTCACGAAAATGCAGATTTATTGCGTGCATCAATTGCATCCGCAGGAAATGATCATCGTCTCGGAGCAAACGAAGCACCACCAGCGATCATCTCTGTATTTATCGGGTCGCAATTGACAAAAATGTTAGATGATTTGGAGAAGAGTATTTCAGCGGGTAAAATGACTCCAGAAGCTAAGACA
>Ga0181553_10001059_pt1 | contig 24530 bp, 16 predicted proteins | sample 011ome_17_FD_133753 | JGI IMG/M metagenome (GOLD analysis project Ga0181553, IMG submission 133753) | Coastal salt marsh microbial communities from the Groves Creek Marsh, Skidaway Island, Georgia - 011502XT metaG (megahit assembly) | ecosystem: Environmental > Aquatic > Marine > Intertidal...
ACTTTACTCGAATCACATAAAATTAATTGATCTGAATCATATTTTCAGAGGATCACAAAAAAAGAAGCGAAACTAAGGCATCAGTAACAGACAGATCCCCATAAAAACATAAACAATCAGTGTAAGAATAATCCCAACCCTTGGCATGATAAAATAGTTTAATAAATTGTTCTAAAAATAGTAAAACAATTCTAGCTAAAAAGTAGGTTTGAAAATATTTTTAACGAAGATGGAAATCAATATAGGAAAATCAAATGCTTTTGTTTAATTTAAACACTCGTAATTTTCGTCCTATGTATATCAGCAACACAACAAAAAATGAATTTGATGCCATCGTAGTTGGTTCAGGAATCAGTGGTGGCTGGGCCGCCAAGGAGCTCTGTGAATCCGGCCTAAAAACCTTGGTACTGGAAAGGGGCAGAATGGTCAAGCACATTGAAGACTATCCCACCATGCATAAAGACCCATGGGATCTCCCTCACAGTGGCAAAACCCCCAGTGAAATTGTGGAAAAACATTATTCAAAACAAAGTCGGTGGGGTTTCGACGAAACCAATAGGCATTTTTACAACAAAGACTCTGAGCACGATTATGATGAAATCAAACCTTTCGACTGGATCCGTGGAAAGCAGATAGGGGGAAGATCTTTGATTTGGGGGCGACAGACCTACCGATGGAGTGATTTGGACTTTGAGGCCAATGCCAAAGATGGCTATGGAGTAGATTGGCCCATCCGATACAAGGACATTGCTCCTTGGTATTCGCATGTTGAAAAATTTATTGGTGTGAGCGGTGAAGCGCTCAACCTCCCCCAACTGCCCGACAGTGAGTTCCTTCCGCCCATGGAACTGAATTGTCTCGAGGAGCACGTCAAAAACACCCTCTCTGAACGATACGACGATAGGATCATGACCATCGGAAGGGTGGCACATATCACCAAAGGAAACAAAGAAGGGGCAGGCAGATCGGCTTGCCAATTCCGTAACCGATGCACCAGAGGCTGTCCTTTTGGCAGTTATTTCAGCTCCAACTCCTCTACTCTGCCCTATGCAGAAGCGACTGGAAATTTAACCCTTAGACCCGATTCCATCGTTTCCGAAGTCATTTATGACCCCAAAACTCAAAAAGCTACTGGGGTTAGGGTGATCGACGCCCATACCAAAGAAGTAGTGGAATTCAAGTCAAAAATTATATTCCTCTGTGCTTCAGCTATGGCATCTACCGCCATTTTAATGCAGTCCAAAAGCGATCGTTTTCCCAATGGGATGGGGAACGACTCTGGCGAGTTGGGTCACAACATCATGGATCACCAGTTGGGAAGTGGTGCCAGTGGACGATTCGACGGTTTCGAAGATCAATATTATACTGGAAGGAGACCCAATGGCTTTTATATACCCCGATTTAGGAATTTGGGACCACAATCAGAAAAAGTTGATTTCTTAAGAGGGTATGGTTACCAAGGAGGAGCAAGCAGAGGAGACTGGTCACAGGTGATCGCTGAACACAGTTATGGAAAAGCACTCAAAAAAGAAATCATCGAACCCGGAAACTGGAAGATCGGTATGGGAGGCTTTGGGGAAGTACTCCCCTATCATGAAAACAAAATGACATTGAATTACGACAAACTCGATCAATACGGTTTGCCGACCATCACTTTTGATGCAGAATTCAAGGAAAACGAAAAGAAGATGAAGGAAGATTGGAAAACTCAAGCTGCAGAAATGCTAGAGGCCGCTGGATGTAAAGACATTTCCATACACGATTCAAATGCCCCCATAGGCAAGGGCATACACGAAATGGGGACCGCACGAATGGGCAAAGATCCCAAAACCTCTGTTTTGAATCGTTTCAACCAAGTCCACGCCGTATCCAATGTATTTGTTACGGATGGTGCCTGCATGACATCGGCAGCCAATCAAAATCCTTCCCTCACCTATATGGCACTAACCGCACGAGCGGCCGATCATGCCGTGAAGGAACTTAAAAAAATGAACCTGTAGCCCATTGTGAGGTATTTTCTGTTTATATCCATATTCTTATTTGCTTTTGCTTGCGAAAAAGAAAAACAAAATACCGAATGCATTGATCCGCAACAAAAAAAACCAGATCAAGCTTGTATAGAAATTTATCAACCTGTTTGTGGTTGCGATCAAAAAACCTATTCCAATAGCTGCTATGCTAGAATCAATGGTTTAACAAAATGGACCGAAGGAGAATGCCCATAGAAAAAAATAAAAAAAAAGATTGGACCTGGACCATTGGCTTGTTGTTGGCATCAATTTTGATCTCTTATTTAACCAAAGTTTGGTTTTTGTTTTTACTTTTTCCCTTGGGGATGTTTACCTTTAGAAAAAAATAACAGCCAATCCTCCTGCTTTTTAATATGCTAAAATACTTTTCAATCGTACTTGCTCCCCTACTTTGCATACAAATGTTCGGTCAAATCAATTCCAAAAACATTGAGATTGTTAGAGACGTATACGGTGTTCCGCATATTTTTTCAAAAACTGATGCTGAATTGGCCTATGGTTTGGCATGGGCACATGCAGAAGACGATTTTAAGACCATTCAACAGGCTTACTTGGCTGGGAATGGATTACTCAGTGATGTGGAAGGAAAAAAAGCCTACGGCATTGATTTGATCTCCCAATTCATTGGAAGCGAAAGGCTTTTTGAGGAAAAATTTGATGCGGAAATCAGTCCTGCATATAAGAAAATTTTAGAGGGCTACAGTCAGGGATTGAACCGCTATGCAGAAACCCATCCCGAGGAAATACTGAGCAAACGGCTTTTTCCTATCACCCCTAGAAAAATGTTTCTCTATGCCCAACTGCAACTATTCGTTTCCTCCAAAGGAGATTATTGGGTGAAAAACATCTTAAAAAACACAATAGAATATACCCCCGAAAAAGATGAGGTCAAAGGTTCCAACACCTTTGGGTTCAACAGTGCGAAAACCAAAGATGGAAATACCTATTTGGCCATCAATACCCATCAACCTCTTGATGGGCCCACTTCATGGTATGAAGTTCACCTATGCAGTGAAGAGGGAACGGATATCATAGGAGCCCTATTTGCAGGTAGCCCCAGTGTTTTGATCGGTGCCAACAGAAACCTTGCATGGGCGCATACCGTCAACATTCCAGACAAAACAGATGTGTTTAAATTGGAAATGCATCCCCAAAAAAAGAAATTTTATCGGGTTGACGATGAATACCTAAAACTACAAAAACACAAAGCAAAACTGCTTGTAAGAATCTTGGGAATTCCGTTTAAAGTCAGTAAAAAATATTTTGAAAGTATTTACGGTCCCACATTAAAAAACGATTCTGGCTATTATGCCGTCAGAACACCATCGCTATTCGAAGTAAAGGCTTTAGAGCAATGGTGGCGAATGAATAAAGCGAAGAATTTTACCGAATTTTACAATGTTCTGAAAATGAAGGGACTGCCTGGATACAATATCGGCTATGCGGATAAAAACGACACCCTTTTCTACATTTCCAATGGATTGATTCCCAAAAGAGCTCCTGGTTATGACTGGGCCAATGTGGTTCCAGGGAACACCAAAAAAACACTTTGGACCACAACCTATGCAGTCGAAGAATTGCCTCAAGTAGTCCAGCCTCAATCTGGCTATTTCTACAATGCCAATCACAGTCCCTTTAGGTCTTCAGATGCCTTAGACAATCCCAATGAGGATTCGTTCTCCAAAGACATGGGTTTCGAAACCTATGACAATAACAGATCCACCCGGCTCAAACAACTCATCGACCAACATTTAAAAGTAGATTACGAAGACTTCAAAAAAATCAAATACGATCACCGATTCCCCGACCCCTTTCATTACAATTGGATGGATATTGATTCCCTTTTTATGATGTCCCCAAAAGACCATCCTAAAGTGGCTGGCATCTTAGCGCAAATACAGGATTGGGATCGCTCGGCCTCCGCCGACTCATATGGTGCGGGAGCCTATGGCATCCTCTACCACAAGTTGCGTAAATACTACCGCCAAATACCGGAACCTAAAATTTTCACAACGGATATCTTGTACAAGGGTCTATTGGAAACAAAAGATCACATGACCCAGTATTTTGGGAGCGAAGGTGTCAAACTGGGGGATTACCAAAAACTGGTTAGAGGAGACAAGGAATTGCCCATTTTTGGACTGCCTGACGTGATCACCTCTATGGGATCAACCGATTTTAAAGAAGGAAAGACAAAAGTGGTGAGCGGAGAATCTTATATAGAATTGGTGAAATTTACGCCCACCGGTGTTGAAATAGAATCAGTAATTTCCTATGGAAGTTCGGATCATCCAGACTCAAAACATTATTCCGATCAAATGGAATTATACGCCCAATTCAAAACCAAAAAAATGACATTTGATAAGCAAAAAATTTATCAGGAAGCAACGCGGATCTACCAGCCTAGATAAATTTATTTATTCTGAAGGGCTTCTTTGTATAGTTCCTCGTACTGAATAACGACTTTTTCAATATCAAACTTTTGTGAAGAATTATAAGCTTGTTTCTTAAACTGTTGGTGGCGGTCTGGATCCTCTAGGATATAGATGGCTTTTGCTGCCATGGTTTTTATGTCTCCCAAAGGGCAGAGATAGCCGGACAGCCCGTCTTCAATGACTTCTGGTAATCCCCCCACATCGGAACAAACGACAGGAACACTGTGAACCATGGCTTCCAGAGCGGCCAAACCAAAACTTTCCTGCTCTGAAGGCAGGAGAAACAGGTCTGAGAAACACAATATTTCATCGATCTCATTGCTTCGTCCTAAAAACAAAACCTTATCCTCCATTTGGTGGGCCTTGCAAAAACGTTTTGCTCGCTCTTTTTCTGGGCCATCCCCTACCATCAGTAATTTAACGTTCAATTGCTCACTAATGATCTTAAAGGTCTTTAGAATATCAATAATCCGTTTCAGAGGTCTAAAATTGCTAATGTGCGTGATAATCATTTGATCGTTTGGAGCAATCTGTCCTTTCTCACAAGGCACATTTCTATATTTAATTTTTTTGATATCAACAAAATTTGGAATAATCCTTATGTCATTCGTGATATCAAAAAGTCGGATGGTATCTTCCTTTAGACTTTCAGAAACAGCCGTTACATATTCAGAGTGATTGATGGTGAATTGTACTGCCTTTTTGTAAAATGGGTGGCTCCCAACCAGTGTAATATCTGTGCCGTGTAATGTTGTAATCATTGGAATAGATATGCCCTCATCGGCCAACATCTTTTTGCTCATATAGGCGGCATAGGCATGTGGAATGGCATAGTGTACATGGAGCAAATCAATCTTATATTTCATCACCACATCTACCATCTTGCTAGACAATGCCAATTCGTAGGGTTGATATTTAAACAAATCATAGGCAGGCACATGAACCTCATGGAAGTATAGGTTGGGGGTTAAATTTTGGATTCTTACCGGCTGTTTATAGGTAATGAAGTGAATCTCATATCCTTTTTTGGAGAGATAAAGTCCCAATTCAGTGGCCAAAACACCACTCCCTCCAAAAGTAGGATAGCAAACAATAACGATTTTCAAGGTTTCAATTTTTAGTAGATTAAAGCTTGGTAGACAAGACCTTGCATTCGAGTTCTTATATTGTGTCGTCCCAATAAATTATTCTTCATATTGGGATAGGTTCTATTGGATAAAAATACAAAAATCAAATCGTGTTCAGGGTCAGCCCAAGCGTAAGTTCCTGTAAAACCCATATGACCAAAGCTATCGAAAGAAACACAGCCACAGGTGGATCCTTCTCCCGTCAATTGAGGTTTATCAAGTCCGACACCTCTTCTGTTACCCTTCTCACAATAGTAACAGTGGTTGAAGGCATCAAAGGTTTTTGAACTAAAGTATTGATGCCCATCAAAGTTTCCCTTTTGTAAATAAATTTGCATGATTTTGAATACCTCCTCTGCATTGGAAAACAAACCAGCATGCCCTCCAACACCGCCCTGCATTGCAGCTCCCATATCGTGAACATATCCTCTTATTTCTCTTTGTCTAAAATAATTATCCTTCTCGGTAGGAACAATTTCTTTCATGGGAATGCTCCTCCATGGATTGTAGACAGTTCGTTTTAATCCCAAAGGCTGAAATAACATTTCTGTAGCCAATGCATCCAAAGACTTTCCATATCTTTTTTCAAAGTAGTCTTTAAAGAAATAAAAGGGCAAGTCCGAGTACCGACTATAGAGAGAATCCAATAATGGACTTTCCAAAATTTCTTTCTTGATTTTTTGTTTAAAATTTGACCTCAGAAACAATTGATCCGCAACAGGAATCCCATAACGATCACTTTGTTGGTTTCGATAAAACTTTTTGTGCGGGTGTGCGTTTTCATCCAAAGTTTGCTCATAAAAGGGGATCCAAGGAGTAAGTTGGGCATAATGTGCCAATACCTCTTTGACCCCTAATTCAGCCTTATTGCTTCCTTTTAGCTCTGGCATAAAATCAACCAATGCACTTTCCAGGGTAAAATTTCCTTTATCCACCTCCCTCATGATCAGTGGTAAAGTGGCAGTAATTTTTGTCAAAGAAGCCAAATCATAGAGATGATGATTTTCTACCTTAATTTCCTTTTTATAGGTGTGATAACCAAAGCTTTTATGGTAAACGATATCTCCTTGTTTAGCAACCAAAATCTGCATCCCAGGAGTCATGGCAGAGTCTATTACCCGGACTGCAAACTCATCAATCATTGACAACTGATCTGGGTCAAAACCTTTTTCAATCATTGATACCCTTTGGTTCTCCCTGAGGGGTTTAAAATCAATTCCCGTACCAGCTTGAAAGTTATTGGAGATAGAAACAGGTAATGCTCCCATAAATGAACCTGTTCCATTCAACAAATCAGCACTGATTTTTTGGCTGATGGGACTGTTTTGATAACTGACCACCAATGCTGCTATTGATGATAGATCTCCTAGTTCAATGAGTGGGTAGGGGTTGACAAAAAGATCAAGCAATACTTCATGTTCACCGGCTATAGCGTGAATTAAATCCAGCTCATTGTCAGAGAAATCTGGCGACAAAAAAGGAGAGCGATTGGAGCGATGATAGCTGATGATGACTTTTTCATAAGCTTTCAATGCCTCGAGGGTTTGCGTTGCTGTCCCAACAGCAATGCTTTTTAAATTAACATATTCTCTCAATTGATCCTCAAAAGCCTCACTTGAATCGTTACCCAACTTGACATGTGCATAGGTAATGGAAGGGTTCAAGGGAAGGAACTGATCCTCATTTTTTAGAAGGGTAATGCTTTTTGCATAAGCTTCTTCGATCAAAAGGGTGTCTTTTCTGGTATTCAATCTTGGGTACAAGTCGTGCGTATCTACCTTATTGCTTTGCGCTAAGCCTACTTTGTATTTGGCTTTTAAAATTTTTTGAACCGAAGAATTAACTCGCTCCCTAACCGAGGGATCCTGCTGATAAGCCAACTTTATTTTTTCAAATCCAAGAGGGATGTCTTTAGAAATCAAAAGGACATCATTCCCCGCCAAAAGTGCCAATAAATCCATATTTGCATTGGAACCTTTGGGTTCAGCACCTTTCATATTCAATGCATCGGTTACTGACAAACCATTGAATCCTATCTGTTGCTTTAAAAGTTGGGTGACTACTTTATGAGATAAAGAAGTTGGACCATTGTTTTCCGTTAGGGTTGGAATATTTAAATGAGCCGTCATAATGGAGCTCAAGCCTTGCTCTATCACTTTTTTAAAAGGGTACAATTCCATATTCTCCAATCTTGTTCGATCAAAAGTAACGGAAGGAAGCGTTTTATGAGAATCGTTGGAGGTATCCCCATGTCCAGGAAAATGCTTGCCCGAGGTAAGTACTCCTGCCTGATGATGGCCTTGCATCAAGGCAATTCCTTTTTCTGCCACACGATTGGGGTCTTCACCAAAAGATCGGTTGCCAATGATGGGATTTTCAGGGTTGGTGTTGATATCCAGTACTGGAGCATAGCTCATTTGTACCCCAAGGATTTTTTCTTGTTCCCCCATTCGCTGACCAATCCGCCGAACAATACTGTTGTCTTTTATGGCACCTAAGGTCATATTCCAAGGAAATGCCACCACAGAATCCAAACGCATCGCCACCCCCCACTCTGCATCCATACTGATCAATAATGGTACTTTTGAAAGGGATTGAAATTCATTCAGCCATTGGGATTGTTTTACAGGGCCTCCAAGCGAAAAAATAATTCCTCCAATATGATATTTTTCAATTAGAGTTTTGATTTCATCGAAATGCTTTTGGTCTTTTTTGGAAAAAACCATGGGGGTAAAAAGTTGACCAATTTTTTGATCCAAACTCATTGATTGAAATAGGCTGTCAACCCATTTTTTTTGAGATATGGGATCATCAGAAAGCAATGGGTCTGGCTGCTGTGCAATGGATAGGTTCCACAGAAAAAATAAAAAAAACAGATAACTACGCATAATGGTTAAAAATATCGAGCGTGCCAACTGACAGAAGCAGGAACTTCCCAAAGGGTGTCATACTCCATCTTATTCAATACCAAGTTATTAAATACAGTTACATCCAGAGTCAATTGTTTTTTCTTCGCCAAGGTCCTGAATTCCTTGAGAGGGGTATGAAGGATGGAATGCTTATCCCTGTAGGTAACATTCATCCTGTCCATCAAGCTTAGACTATATTCTCTCTCCAAAGATTGGATGAAGTGAACGGATGCGTCTATGGAACATCCACTTGCAGACTGAACAGATTCATTGAGTCCCAAAACAATAAATCTATTGTAAGGCAAATCTACACCCGCTTGGAGATCCGTGCCATGAGCGGTCCATTGGGTAATAAAATCCTCTGTTTTTTTTTGAATGGACTTTGATTCTACCTCGTCAAAAGCTCGGTCGGATGGGTATATCCATACCCTAGAATTTTCGGGAAGTTGGTCAAAAGGAATTAACATAAATTATAGGTCTTCCGCCTTTGAAATCATTTCGGCAATGTCTTGCACTTGAACTTGCCCCTCCTTTTCTTTGTTTTTTACTCCATCGGTCATCATGGTATTGCAAAAGGGGCACGCTGCAACGATAATCTCAGATTGGGTTTCCATAGCCTGCTCTGTTCTTTCGATATTGATGTCTTTGTTCCCCTTTTCGGGCTCTTTAAATATCTGGGCTCCTCCAGCACCACAGCACAAACCTTTGGATTTACAATTTCTCATTTCAACCAGCTCCGCATCCAGTTTCTGAATCAGTTCTCTGGGAGCTTGGTAAACTTGATTGGCCCGACCCAAATAGCAGGGATCGTGATAGGTAATACGTTTTCCCTTATAGGTAGTTCCGGAAATGGTAAATCGATTTTCCTTTAACAAAGTGTTGATAAAAGTGGTATGATGCATCACCTCATACTTCCCACCCAAGGAGGGATACTCGTTTTTAAGGGTATTGAAGCAATGGGGACAAGTGGTTACAATTCGAGTCACCTCATAGGCATTCATTACTTCAATATTGGTCATGGCCTGCATTTGAAATAAAAATTCATTCCCCGACCGCTTTGCAGGATCTCCTGTACAACTTTCCTCTGTTCCTAAAACGGCAAAGGAGACTTCTGCTTTTTGAAGTATCTTAACAAAAGACTTTGTTATTTTTTTGGCGCGTTCATCAAAACTACCGGCACAACCCACCCAAAATAAAACCTCGGGTTTTTTTCCTTCTGCAGTTAATTCTGCCAGCGTGGGTACATGCATAATCAATTATTTACTGGTCAACACCATCATCAAAAACCTCAATCGTTACTTCTTTCTCGATCAGGTCGGTGAATTTTCCATTGTATCGGGTAGCCTTAACCAAATGGTTATCGATCCAATGATAGTTTCCTCCTCTTGGTTTACCCATCAAAAGACTGTGATACTTGAATCCATTCGTTCTCAGCCACTGCTCAGTAACCTCACGGTGCGACTCCACTCTGGAGGTAAAAAAGCAAATCAGATGTCCCTCCTCATACCATTTATTGAGTGTTTTTAAAGCGTCGGGGTAGACCTTGGCCGTTGCCATTCGTTCAGGTTCTTCATTCGGAATGTCGTCGCAGACGGTTCCATCGATATCAATCAAATAATTTTTGATCCCATCGGGAAGTACGGGACTGACTATTTCACCGTTTTCGACTTTTTTGTGTAAGTAACTTTCTGCCTCCTCTTTTTCCATTTTTTGAATTTAATTAATTTTCATGGGCCCAAAGCATTCGGTCTTGATTACTGAAAGGCCATGGTGCTCCGTTATTTTCTATATTGGTCATCATTTTATTAAGGTCACTTGGGGCAGCCGATTGTTCCATCACCAAATACTGTCGCATGTCCATGATGATTGAAAGGGGGTCAATTCCAATAGGACAGGCTTCCACACATGCATTACAGGAGGTACAGGCCCACAATTCCTCTCTGGTGATATAATCATCAAGAAGTTGTTTTCCATCATCAACGAAACTAACGCTTTTGGTTATATTTCTACCTACCTCCTCTAGTCTGTCTCGAGTATCCATCATTATTTTCCTTGGAGACAACAACTTACCCGTTTGATTGGCAGGGCATTGGTCTGTGCATCGTCCACATTCCGTACAGGTATAAGCATTCATCAACTGAACCCAATTCAGGTCGGTTACATCCGAAGCTCCAAACTTTTCAGGAATTTCCGCTGAGGGTGCAGCATAGGGATCTGCATTAGGATTCATCATCAGCTTGACTTCATGGGTTACAGCTTCATTGTTTTTAAACTTCCCTTTTGGATTGAGATTCTGAAAATAAGTATTAGGAAATGCCAAAAGAATGTGGAGGTGTTTTGAATAATATAAATAATTGAGAAATAGTAGTATGCCAAGAATATGAAGCCACCAAAAGGAACGTTCTAACAAAAGCAGTGTGGGATCGGAAAATGAGGAAAAAAGGGGAGTCATCCATTGTGAAATAGGAAACAGCCCAGCTTGAGTGTAATGAGGGGTGCCAGCTTGTTGTAAAAGCTGGTCTGTAGCATTCATGGAAAGAAAAAGTGTCATCAACACCAGCTCGAAATAAAGGATATAATCGGCATCCATTTTGGGCCAGCCTTTCATTTCATCCTTCCAAAAACGATTGATTCTAACAACATTGCGACGAAGCCAAAAAACAATGACACTCACCAAAACCAAGGCTGCTAAAATCTCAAAAGAAGCAATCAATAAGTTGTAAAAACCCCCCATAAAAGGGGCAAATAACCGATGGGTACCTAACAAACCGTCTAAAACGATTTCTATCAACTCAATATTAATGAGCACAAAGCCTACATAAACAATAATATGCAGGACACCTGCAACGGGCCGGCTAACCATTTTCGATTGACCCAAGGCAACCCTAAACATATTAGACCATCTTGCCTTTGAATGATCAGAACGATCCACTGCTTTCCCCATCTGAATGTTTCTTTTGATAAAAAGAATATTTCGCCTGAAAACAAAAACAGCCAAAAAAAGAAGAATCGCAAAAATGATATTTGATAAGTAAGGCATCTTTGGTATTTATTTTTCTTCTTCGGTGTAAGGTTTTTCTTTTTTTCCAAATAAAGAGAAATGAACGTATCTCTTGGGATGGTTCTTAAGATCGCTAAGTAGTTGGTCCAACTCCTCTGAGGCATCAGATAGATTTTGATACAAGGTATCATCATTGATCAACTTGCCTACGGTTCCTTGCCCTGATTCAATGGAAGCGACGATTTTATTAAGCCCCTCTACGGTTTTAGTAAAGGAACGGATGGTATGGCTGATTTGAGCTTGCTCAATAGAATCGGTGATCGACTTTAGATTCTCCGAGGTCATTTTGATATTGCTGAACATAGCATTGATTTGGGACTGATTCTGATCCAATATTTTGACCGCAGCCAATGATGCTTTATTGAGGTTATTGGTAGTAATTGAAAGGTTTTCAAGTGTGCTTTTCAAATTGGTTTGGGTGTCATTGTCTAAAACATTACTGACGCCAGCAAAGAGGGAATCTGCACTACTCAACATGCTTTCAATTTTAATCTGAAGGGGCTCAATCTGACGGTTGATGAGTTCTGTCAGTCCGGGTTTAATTTCTGATTTTAGGGTATCCCCACTTTCTATAATATCAGCAGGGTTAAAAGCGGGTTGGATGGAGATGGCTTTTCCACCAATGAGACCAGTCTCATAGAGTAATGCAATACTTTTTTTGGAGAAATCCAAATCTTTCCTCACGTCCATGGTTACCAAAATTTTTGTGGTATTGGGAAGGAAATCAATTTGGGAGATTTTTCCGACACTCAAGCCGTTGACATTAACTTTTGCACCAGGAACCAACCCCTCTACATCTTTATAAACTGCATATAAAGTTTTAGTGCTTTGGAAGATGGAGTTTCCTTTCAAAAAGCTAAATCCGAAGATGAAAAGAGCAACGCCTCCTAGGACTACAATCGATGTTTTGATTTCTTTGCTAATCTTCAAAATGGTGTTGCTTTTCTTGTCTAAACAAATTTAGGTTTTTTTTACTGATTGGGGTTATTTTAAAGCATCTAATGCCTCAGATAATTTAATCTTTACCCCCCCTTTGAACGCCACAATAAATGCTGATTCGAATCCTGCTTTTTTCGCTCTTTTTTGCTCTCTTTGGATCAGTTTATAGCTGGTTGAATTTCCAAAATAATACTTATGGTAGGCTCCCTCTTTTTCTCGACTTACATTTTTTAAACCTTTGAAATTGTAGGGTTGAAGCTCAATATTTTTTTTGCTGGCCGCCAATTGAACCTTGAAACGAATCTCTGGATCAATGCTTGTTGTTGTGGGGGTTGGAGGGGCTTCTGTTTCAAAAATCTCTTGGGCGGCCACCTGGTTTTTCATTTCGTCCTTGTAGTTCACAATGGCTTTGGCAATGGCATTGGCCATTTCACTCTGCCCTTTTTTGGAATTCAAATAGGAGCCTTCCCTTTGGTTGGTCAAAAAACCAGTTTCCACCAATACACTCGGCATATAGGTGTATTTTAGCACAACAAACCCCGCTTGTTTTACGGTTCTGTCTTTTCTCCCAAGATTGGAAACAAAACTTCTCTGTATGCTTGCTGCTGCTTCAATGCTTTGGTTTGAATAGGTTTCTTGCATTAGGGTGAGGCTGATGACAGATTCTGGGTTGGTCGGATCAAATCCATCGTAGTTCTTTTCATAATCTTCCTCATAAAATATTACGGAATTTTCTCTTTTGGCGATTTCAAAGTTCCGCTGATTGGCGTGAAGCCCCAGAACAAAAGTACCAGCTCCAAAGGCTTTGGGAGAAGTAAAAGCATCGCAATGGATTGAGACAAACAAATCAGCATCCGCTTTATTAGCAATGTTCGCTCGTTCTACGAGTTTTACAAATTTATCTGATTTACGGGTATAAATAATATTGATGTCCTTGTCACCCTCCAAGATTTTTCCTATACTCAAAACAATACTCAAGGCAATGTTTTTCTCAAAATAGCCATTTCCTCGATTGCCACTGTCGTGGCCACCATGCCCAGCATCCAATACCACCACAAAAGGCTTGTTTGTGGAAGATTGGCTTAATAGTGGATGGGCAAGCAATCCCAGGCAAAAAAATCCAAACAAACGGAGGGTTTGAAATCGCTTGTGCATTGATTTATGGATCATTGAATAAACCTTTAATTCTGCAATCAACAATAAAAATATGCTTAATTTTGATTACTAAATATTCGAACCAATCACAAATTTAGGACTATTCGCTTTGCAAACAAAGTCAATTTATACAGTAGGTTTGTTAATATTTTTTTGGCTCAATCCTTTGCATTCTCAAATTCCTAAGGACAGTCTCTCGCTGGCCTCAAAGGGAGCGGGGGTGGACAGTATCTCTTCTGATTCAATTCCACAAAAGGAACCGACTTTGCTCGACAAAGTCAAATACACTGCAAAAGAGTATGTCAGAATTAACCGAAAGGAAAATAAACTTTACCTCTATGACCAAGCCGAATTGTACTATCAGGACATGGAGCTCAAGGCAGGTATTATCATTCTCGATTATTCTGTCAATGAGGTAACGGCTGGACGAATTCCAGATTCCTTGGGGGAATTGGTTCAAAATCCATATTTCAAGCAAATCAACAATGAAATCTATCCAGATTCTTTACGATTTAATTTTGATACCCAAAAAGCCCTGATCTGGAATTCAAAATCCGCGCAAAATGGAATGAATGTTTATGCTGCTTTTACCAAAAAAGAAAACGATTCCGTTTACTACATAAAAGATGCCAAAGTAACTACGGGAGGTGAATTGGACAGTGCCGATTATTATTTTAGGATTAGAAAAGGAAAAATGGTGCCCCAGGGAAAAATCGTCACCGGCTTCACCAACATGTATATTGCAGACGTTCCCACCCCTCTAGCCTTGCCTTTTGCTTACTTTCCATCCTCACAAAAACAACAATCAGGCTTTTTGTTTCCCACCATCGGAGAAAACAATAACAGGGGGTATTATCTGCAAAATGGAGGCTATTACCTCGCCATGTCTCAGTATTATGACTTGGCACTCACTGGAGATTATTACAGCAATGGAAGCTACGGTTTTAGAATGGATTCCAAATATCGCTTAATGTATAATTTTAGCGGAAGTCTGAGCATGCGATTTGAGAATTTAATCAGTGGTGAAAAGGGTATTCCAGGTTATGCAAAATCAACCGTCTTCAATGTTCGGTGGAATCACTCCAAAGATCCTAAATCCAGTCCCAACTCCAATTTTTCAGCCTCCGTTAACTTTGGAAGTAGTGATTATTTCAGGGAATCGGTCAACCAATTAAACAGCCCTAATTTTTTGAACAATACACTAAGCTCCTCTGTATCCTACTCCAAAAGAATTCCAGGTACTCCGAGCATAAATATGTCAATGAATGCCAATATGTCCCAAAACTCGAATACCAAAAGTGTTAACCTCACCCTTCCCACCTTTCAGGGAAGTATTGATCGTATTTTTCCATTTGAGCCAAAAGATAGACCTAAGAAAGGTATATTGCAAAATATCAATTTTCAATACAGTACAAGGGCCGAAAACCGGATCATTACCACAGAGGAAAACCTTTTTACAAGCGAAATGTTTAAAAATGCTAGGAATGCTGTACAACATTCCATTCCCGTGAGTACGAATTTCAAAATTCTAAAACACTTCAATATGGGGGCGAGCCTCAACTACAATGAGGTTTGGCAACCCAAGACAATTAGATACAATGACTATGACCCCCTTATTGATGGAGTGAAAAAAGACACCATCAGTGGATTCAGTGCTTTTAGAACTTACAGCTACGGTATCAGTATGGGCACCACTATCTATGGGACCGTCAACTTTAAAGAAGATAAAAAAATCAGATCCATTCGGCATACCATCAGGCCAAACATATCCTACAGCTCTGCACCTAGTTTTGATCAATATTATGACGAATACATAATAGATGCAGACGGAAACACGAGAGAATACACCCCTTTTGAAGGAGGTCTTTTTGGTACTCCCGGCAGAGGAATATCTCAAAGCATGGGAATTTCCGTTAACAACAATTTTGAAGCAAAAATTGTAGATCCGGACTCAACCAAAACGGAGCTAAAAAAAATACAACTGATTAAAAATTTAAATTTGAGTACCAGCTATAACTTTATCGCTGAGTCATTTAAATGGAGTCCCGTTCGTGTTTCTACTGGAATTGATTTGTTCAACAAAAAAATGGCCGTCAATATTGGAGCCGCTTTGGACATGTACGCCTTGGATGAAAACAATACTAGAATAAATGAATTCAACATCAGCAAAGGAGGTGGACTTTTCAGAATCACCAGTGCTAACCTGAATACTGGTTATAAATTTTCCAATGAAACTTTTAGTAAAGACAAAAAAGATAAAGAGGAGGAAGAAGAAGAAAATCCCTTTGATTTTTTTGAAAATGCATCAGGAGGAGGGCGACCAGATGATCTTTTTGGAGACACCATTGGTATGGGAAATGAAACCAACAGAGGAGAAGAAGAAGAAGATGGGGAAAAAACGAAATACCCCTCCTACAGAGCCAAGATTCCATGGAGCATAAGGTTTACTTACTCCTTGACCTATAGTAATAGTCGAAACCAAAATGATTTCACCAATAATTCCCTGATGTTTTCCGGTGATGTTGAATTAACACCGAAGTGGAAAGTCGGAGGTTCCTCCGGTTTTGATTTTAAAAATCACGGATTTACCTATACCCAATTGCGATTTAATCGTGACCTTGACAGTTGGAAATTAGATTTTAGTTGGGTTCCATTCAGTAATCGTGCCTCATGGAATTTCTTTATAGGCATTAGCTCCGGATTATTAAGTGACATCAAATACGAAAAGAACAGAGAACCCGATAGACGTTTAAGATAGTATCATCAATTCAAATGAAAAAAACAATCACAACGATCAACGCACCTGCCCCAATAGGACCCTATAATCAGGCAGTACTAGCCAATGACACCCTCTATGTCTCAGGACAAATTGGGATGAATCCCAAAACAATGGAATTGGTTGAAGGCAAAATTGAAGAAGAGACGCGACAGGTTATGGAAAACCTTAAGGCAGTATTGACCGCAGCAAATATGGACTTTGAGCATGTGGTAAAAAGCTCCATTTTTTTGTCTAACATGGATGATTTTGCTCAGGTTAACGAAATTTATGGAACCTATTTTGAGGCTGAAACAGCACCTGCAAGAGAAACGGTTACTGTAAAAACCTTACCCAAGAATGTTAGGGTTGAGATTTCAATGATCGCACAACTGGAATGAAGTGTGCTAGTTGTGTAGCAATTTTTGATGATATAAAACCAAGCCGTCGATGGGCCTTTTTACAACATTCCCCATGGTCAATCCGTTTTTATTTAGGGCTTCATTAATTTCACTTTTCAGATAAAAAGCGATAGAACCAACCAGATGAATGGGTATTGCTGTAGCATCTTTAAACTGTAAAATTTGATGGGAAATAAATCGTTGTAAACCGTCATCGATAAGCGTTCTCATCTGTGGAACTTCCTTATTCTCAATGATAAATTGGGCAAAATTTGCTAAATAGGTATTGGGATTTTCTTTCCTGTAAACATTTTCCTTAATGACATCAGCAGAAAGATCGTATTGATTCTCAAACTTCTCGGCCAGTTCCTTGGGCATGGTTTTGAAATAATACGACCGAATGAGTTGTTTACCATAAAAATTTCCGCTGGCTTCATCCATAAGGACATATCCCAAAGAAGTAATTCTCTGTTCGATCTCCTCTCCGTCATAATAGGTACAGTTAGAACCTGTTCCCATGATACAAACTATGGCGGGCTCATTGGGCTGGGTGGTGGCATAAACAGCTGCATAGGTATCTTCCTTTATGGAAAATTTGCTTTGGGTGAAAATTTCCGAAAAAACCTTTTCAATTCGTTTTGCAGGCGAATCTACACCACAGCCTGCACCATAGAAGTATATTTGAGAAACCTTCTCCCGATTTTGATAGAGGTCATAATTGTTGATAATTCTCTCATTCAGTATTGCACTTGACAATACTTGAGGGTTCAATCCCAGCGTTTGGGTTGAGAAAAGAACCTCCCCGGAATCATCAAGCGCAATCCAATCCGTTTTGGTGGAGCCACTGTCTACAACAAATATCATGACAGCCTATATTAAAGTTGATGAATGTGTTTTGCCAAGTCGATTAACTTGTTGGAGTATCCACATTCATTATCATACCAAGAAATAATTTTATAAAAGGATGGATTGAGTTCCATTCCGGCATTTACATCAAAAATGGAAGTTCTAATATCACCAACGAAATCCTGGGAAACCAATGGCTCATCACAATAACCTAAAATTCCTTTCATTTCGTTTTCGGAGGCTGCTTTCATCGCTGCCTTAATTTCATCGTAAGAAGTTTCTTTTTTCAGTTTTACTGTCAAATCCACCACTGAGACATTTGCAGTAGGAACTCTGAATGCCATCCCTGTTAACTTTCCAACCAGGGAAGGAATGACTTTAGTTACCGCTTTGGCAGCTCCTGTTGATGCAGGCATGATGTTAAGCAAAGCACTTCTTCCTCCTCTAAAATCTTTTTTGGAGGGACCATCCACGGTAAACTGGGTTGCTGTTGTAGCATGAACTGTGGTCATCAATCCTTCGGCGATTCCAAAATGGTCATTCAGTACCTTAGAAATTGGAGCCAAACAGTTGGTAGTACATGAAGCATTGGAAACGATTAGCTGGTCCGAAGTTGCCTCGGTATGATTCACCCCCATCACAAACATGGGTGCGTCAGCTGAGGGAGCTGAAATGACAACTTTTTTGGCACCTCCATCAATGTGGGCTTGTGCCATGTCCAGAGTGGTGAATATACCTGTGCACTCTGCCACGATATCAACACCCATAGCACCCCATCCGATATCAGCAGGATTTCGCTCTGCTGTAATTTTTATTTCTTGACCATCAACAATAAGGTTATTGTCCTTAACCTCCACCTCTCCATTGTAAGGCCCATGGACAGAGTCATATTTAAGCAAATATGCGAGATGATTAACATCCAATAAATCATTGACTGAGACTATGGATATATCTGACTGTTTCATTGCAGAACGAAAAACAAGTCTTCCTATTCTACCAAATCCATTAATTCCAATTTTTAAAGCCATTTTATAATTTTTGTTTGATTATTAATTAAATAGATAATATTTCTGAAACTCTTAAGAGGTTTTTATTGATTTTAGATTTGCCTTTTATCGCCTCTTCAAGAGGAGAGAGTGTGATGGATTCATCAATAATTCCAACCATTTTATTGGAGTTGCCCTCCAAAAGACTTTCAACCGCAAAAACACCCATACGGGAACCCAATACCCTGTCAAAACAGGAAGGAGATCCTCCTCTTTGCATGTGTCCTAGGACAGAAACTCTAACCTCATAGTAAGGGAGGTTATTTTCGATATAAGAGGCGATTTCAAAAACATTTTTACCCGTTATGTCCCCCTCTGCAACGACGACTATACTGGAAGATTTTCCTGACTTTTCACTTCTTTTAAGGGAATCGAGCAAGCGATCTAGCCCCATGTTTTCTTCTGGAATCAAAATTTCCTCAGCGCCAGCACCAATCCCAGCGTTAAGTGCGATATGTCCTGCATCCCTACCCATCACTTCGACAAAAAATAATCGGTTGTGGGAACTGGCGGTATCTCTGATTTTATCTATCGCTTCAATAACAGTATTAAGGGCTGTATCATAACCTAAAGTATAGCGAGTGCCTTGAATGTCATTGTCTATGGTTCCAGGAATCCCAATCACTGGAAAAGAAAATTCCTGATGGAAGATCATGGCTCCTGTAAATGAACCATCCCCTCCAATGACCACAAGACCATCAATTTTATTTTTCTTGAGGTTTTCATAGGCAGTTTTTCTTCCCTCTGGCGTCCTGAACTCCAAACATCTCGCAGATTTAAGAATGGTTCCTCCTTTGTTGATGATGTCTTTGACACTTCTAGCATTCATGGGTTCTAAATTGTTGTCAATCAAACCTTGGTACCCTTTAAATATACCAAAACAACCAATGTTGTGGTAGGCACAAGAACGGACAACCGCCCTAACAGCAGCATTCATACCAGGAGCATCTCCTCCAGAAGTAAGTACCCCTATGTTTTTAATCTGATTAGGCATAGGCTAATGGATTGCAAATTTAACCATTAATCCAAAGTATTGTCAACGAAATTGCTATTTTTTATTGATGAAATTTATACCAACGTCAAGAGGATCTGAAAGTGAGGATTCGTTTTGAAGGCTTGGAGTATTTTCAGAACCTTTTACAATTTTCTTGATTAACTCACTAAATGTTTCAAAATCAACTTGATATGACAAGCCTACTCCTTGTGTATACCCCAACTCGTCTCCAATGTATCTGAATTCGTTCTCTTTATTGAAAACTTTTGCTTTTAAACTTCCTTCTTCATTCAGGATAAAATCAATTTGTAAATCACCCACAATTAGTGTTTCTTCAATTCCTCCTACTGGAACTCCAATTTCCCCATTGAGTAAAATCTTATCCGTAATCTGAGTGGATAATGTGAGCCCCAATCGGTCCTCAGAGTTGATCTCCTGAAGCCCACTTCTGTCTCCTTGTAAATAATTTACGCCAACCTGAAGTTTTCCTTGATCGTCTCCTAATAGGTTACTAAAAAGATCGGAGGCCTTTTCATACAAATTGTTGGTTATCCCCTCAACACTTACCGAAACTTCATTGATAAAAATTCCTTGAGACAAGAGGGATATGGCTTGTAACTGACTGATTTGTGGGTCCGATAATCGGTAATTGATTTCAGAGGTAAACACTGCACTGGTGTTAGGGAAATCAATTTCAAAAATAGGATCATCTGGTTTAAGAAGGTTGCCTTGAAGCCTAATCAATACCTCGGTTGGAATTTTTCTATTAAAATTTGGATTATCAAGAAGCAAGGCAGGGTTGGATCCACCAGGAACACTATAGACAGCTTCTAAATCCATTTGTGCACCCAAAGGATTTCCCTCCCATACAATTGTTCCTCCCTCCTTCACATTAAATTTTTTATCAATGACCCCTAAGTTTTTAAAATTATAAATCCCTTCATAGGTGATAAAATCACCCCACATATTAAACTTTCCGTTGGTATCGATCTCCATCAATATATTGCCAGCACCACTCCCGCTCAAGAAACTACCTGATTCTTTGTCTATAACGACTTTGATCTCGGCCTTGTTGGTTACATCCAATTCAAAATTCATCTCTAAACCAGAAATCTCATCCAGTTCTTGATCTTCTTTTTTTTCGCTAATTGTATTTTTTTTCTTATCAAAAAATTTGATGAATGAGGTGTCTGCCAAGCCATAATCATCTGCCCATGGAATCTTGATACTACTGCCTTCGGCAGTTGAGCCTACCACATCGATGGTTAAATTTTTGGAAGGACCATAGAGGTGAACATTACCCCGAAGGAAACCACTGCCAAAAAAAACTTCTTCTTCTTCCTCAGGAATGTTAAGCACCAGCATTCTATCGGATTCAATATTGAGATCAAAACCCCAGTCAGAAAAATTAAAATGATTGATCTCGCCCTGAAGCTTTCCTTGGGTACCAAAAAGGGTGTCCTCAAAAGTGGTGCTTTGAAAATCAAAGGTCTGGTCCATCAAGTTTACTACCGTTCCATCTGCAATTTGATAATCGGTATGGATGTCTGGCACCGCAAGCCCACCCTTGTTTAAGATCAATTGACCATTGTGTTTGGGGGCATCGACCAGACCCCAGAGATTGACATTTCCAGTTACCTCCCCCCTGATGTTGTTAATATCTCCTCCCCCAACAGGAGTAAGGAAAGAAAGGTCAAATTCGTTAAACCTAAAATCCAAATCTAATTTTGGAGAATCATCAAAACCCAAAATATTCCCATTGACGGACAAAGTGTTTATACCAAGGTGAGACAAAAATAATTTGACCTCGTAGGAATTAAGCGCTGTATTGCCAGTAGTAAAAAATTTTAAATCCCCCATTTCTAAATCGTTCATAATGAACTGATTGACTGCGCCATCAAACTTTAAAGCGTTATCCGTGGGTGAGCGTTGCACATTCAAGCTTAAATCTAATCCCCCCTCGAAACTAAAATCCTCACTGGATATTGAAAGAAGCTCAAGCGGCACTTTGTCCAATTCTAATGATAGACTAAAATTTTGGGAAGAGGTGTAGTTGGCTTGGGCCTCAATTAGGGCATCCCCAGATTGAGCCGATATAAAATTTAAAACGATTTCTTTTGATAATCGATCAAAGGAAATCAAATGTCGCTCATCATCATTGGGGTTCAACCTCCACCGTAAGTCCCCAAAATCAACTACAGAAGGCTTTAGCATCAAAAACGATTCATTCTTGTCAAACCTTAATGCGTAATTGAACTCATAAGTGTCTTTTTTATCATTTCTCCCAAAAAATTCAGTTCTAAAAAGGATGGTATCCTCTCTTTTTATTCCAAGTGTGTTAAAGTCCGAAAGGATATAAGAGTCATTGTATATTTTACCAATGGAGAGAAAAGAGTTGAACAGTGGATTCTGGTTGTCCAATTGTAATTCCAAATTATCAATATTGATCCCTTTATAACTAATTTTCGGGACGTTGAGATTCATTTTGGAAACATGCTCTTCTGTGGATAATATCCCTCTAAATTCAGCTTTCTTGTCAATCGTCAACGTAGGAAAAATGGCAGTGAGGTGATCTGTTTCTACGCCAATATAATAGCTTAAATCTTGTTCGGTTGAGAGTTTGTGTTTTTCAAAAAATGGAAAAACTTCAGCAAAGGCATTATTGAACAGCGGAATTAATTTACTCAATTGAAATTCCCCTTCAATTCGAATGTCCATCAGGTCTGAATTAATCGTTCTGATCAATCTTTTTCTATCCTTAGAGCTGACTTCAAGAATAAAATCATTGAACAGATCAGACTCAGTTTTGTTTTCAAATTTTAGGTCTTTAAAAAGTAAATTTCCTTGGAGTTCGTCAAAAGTATTCCCCACCAAAAAGAGGTTGAGATTACCAGAGTAAATCGCCTTCCCCCCTCCCAGCTGAGAATCAAAAAAGTGAAGATTGAGTTGATTTAAATCCAAATCAAATTGATATTTATTTTGGGACTGCTCTTGGGTAAAAGCAAATGAAGAGGAAGCGGAAATCACCTTGTCCTCAATACTCAAATTTGCAATGAACTGATCATCATTAAAATTAGCTGTAATTCTTAGATTATTGTATTTACTATATTTATTAATGTTTAAAAAAACTTCTTCAGCATCTAAGTCAAATTTGAAATCAAAATCTCCCTGAGAAGATCGATTCCCTGTGAGATTAACCTGCGCACTAATTTCTCCCAATCGATTGTTCAGAGGAGAAAGGTCAAAATTTTTGAATTCAGCATTGCTTTCAAATCTTTCTAGCCTGGAAATGCCGTCATCACCAACAAAAATAAACTGATTTTCAGAAGCAATCGACGCTTTGTTCATTAACAGTTGCAAGGAGGATTGGAGTTCCCCACCTTCCAGCTGAAATTGACCTTTTACTTCAAGTGGCGGATAATCAAATAGTGCTTTTGGAACAGATTCAACATATTTTAGGGGTAAAAGTTGCGTTAATTTTGAAGGGGCAATATTGAGGGATTGAAGATCAAATTTTCCCTTTATTGGGCTTGAAGAAAAAGCTTCCTCTATGTGAAATAAACCGTTGATTTGAAAAACATCCTGATTGATCTCCAATGTCGAAAAAATCATATCATTCAGGGTTCCTTTGGCTTGGAGGGCCACTTCAGCGGGCATCATATTTTTTGGAAAAGTTTCAAAAGCATTAAAAAATTCTTCTTCCAGCACCGCATTCAATTTCAAATCAAATACAGCGGTTTCTGAAAAGGCTTTGAAATTATTTTGTGGAAGATATACATTAACCCCTCCCTCTATGAAACTATTTTTATTGGAAAGCTTGAAACTATTGACTTCCACAGTGCAATAGTCATAAAAGAGATCTGCATCCGACAAATGGATCATTCCATAGTCAGGAGCGTTGAAAGCCAACCCCTCAAAAAACAATTCTACCCCATCGTCAATCACATAAAATTCCCTTGCTTGAAGACTGATTTCATTGAATTCTATGGGTTTTTTAGGGTGGTTTTTATCCTCAATCGAAAAACGTCCGTTGGATATTTTTAGTGCATCAATTCTAACAAAAACATCTGGATCAGTTTTGGGTTCAGCATGTTTCAGAAGTTTGTCAGTAAATTGAAAGAAGGAATTGTGCTCCTCCCCCTCATAAGTAATTATTTTTAAAAAAATATCCTCAAAATCTGTATTGGAAAAAAATAAATTTCCATCGACCCACTGTCCTATACTGAAGAGATCGGTTTTAAAATTTTTGGCGTAAAAGAGGGTATCTGAATGATGGTCAGCAATAAAAAAAGAAGCCAAATTTACTGCACCATCAAACCCAATGGAAACTCCCTCCACCATTATATCCGTATCATAATTTCGATTGATCTTAGTTGTCAAACGATCTGCCAATCGATTTTGAACGGAAGGTATACTCAAAACTATAGCCCCCAACATTGATAGGACAATCAGGGTCAGCAGAAGTACGCTTACTATTTTGTATACTTTTTTGATCGTAATCCTTTATTTTTGTTGCCGCAGGGCAAATTAAAATGAAAAAAACAAACCATATTTTGGGGATAGAGTCTTCTTGTGACGACACCGCTGCTGCGGTATTGAGAGACGATGAAGTGCTTTCCAATTGCATTGCCAATCAAAAAATTCATCAGTCATACGGCGGGGTGGTGCCTGAGTTGGCCTCTAGAGCACACCAAGCCAATATTGTCCCAGTCGTACAACAAGCCCTATCCATTGCAAATATCGATAAAAAACAGCTTACTGCAATCGCCTATACCCGCGGTCCTGGATTGCTGGGATCCCTGTTGGTAGGGAGTGCTTTTGCTAAGTCACTG
>Ga0181553_10001066_pt1 | contig 24468 bp, 10 predicted proteins | sample 011ome_17_FD_133753 | JGI IMG/M metagenome (GOLD analysis project Ga0181553, IMG submission 133753) | Coastal salt marsh microbial communities from the Groves Creek Marsh, Skidaway Island, Georgia - 011502XT metaG (megahit assembly) | ecosystem: Environmental > Aquatic > Marine > Intertidal...
ACGATGACGTGCCCGTCGCAGTGGGGTGAACGAGGTCAATATACCACCGCGACGTCATCGGCGGCACGACGACGACGACGACAACGGGCGACGACGACGACGACGACGACGACGATGCGAGTGATGGCGCTCGCTGCGACGACGATGATGGCGCTCGCCAACGTCGCGTTCGGGGCGGTGACAAATGCGTTATTTGAGACGTGCCCTGGGTGAAAATTAAACCGACTTCCCGAACACAAGGCATTCTTGAAAGATGTCATCGAACGAGGGGAGTATGAGAACGTGCGCGTGCGGTGGACGGCGGGGCACAAACCGACGCTGTACTTGAAGAATGACGCGGGAGAGGTGGAGGAACAGTTTATTTTGTCCGAACTTACCGTCGAAGAGGTGGTGGAAAAATTAAACGCGCACGGGTTATACGCTAAAACGGCTGATGTGAAAGAGCTTTAACGCACGCGAGTGAGTGGTCGTGAAAGCTGTGGATGAGGGATCTCTCCAAACGCCAAATGCGCGAAGATTAGATATTTGCGTGACGCCTCGCCGTGAAAAGAGTCCGAAAAGAGCTCTGTGGCGACGCCGATTGAAATACAGTCTTTAACGCGAGATAATGGAGATTATGTACATTGATAGAATTCTATTGTAACGAGCTACTTCACTGTTTAAGTTGACGCGCGACATTTGAAAAGCCTCTGCGTTCGCTAAAGACAGAATCCGTACCAGACACTGGACCATCTGGTTTGGGCCGATTTGGATTCACAAGCTCGATGCCTTGAATTGGCGTGAACGCCAAACTCGACGCCATACCAGACGTCCCAGCCGATCCCGCAAATGTAGACTTACCGCCCTTTGAATCTGTCTTGATGAGCTTGGCTGCTTTTTGCGCCAATCGAAGCCGTCCGCCGACGGCAGCTGAGCCTGCTGCTGTGCCCAACGTCCCCAACCCCTCGCCTTCGTATCCAACTTCTTCTTCAGCTTCATTGAAATTTACACGATTTGCCGCCTTGCGCATGTCAGAAATACCGTATCGCTCCTTCAAAGCTCGAGCCCGACGACCACCGCGGCGTTTCTTTTGTTCCACCCCAGGCGCTGGTAAAGGTTTGGCAGTTCTCGCCGGAGGAGGCTCTTGCCACTTTTCGATCTTCTTCGTGATTTCTTCAGCAAATTTCCTACCCGTCGAGCCGTCTGCTGACTCACCGAACGCGTCTACGCGTGCCATAAGGGAGCATTTCGCACCGATGAGACGCGCCGCCTTGCTTCGCCATGCCGGCGGCGTCTTCTTTTGAATAATGTCACAGTCGTAAATATAACCGGCATGTAAATCACCAGCTCGAACTGCGGACGCACTCGACATCCCACCCGTATTTTTCTTCTTTGAACCCAAAACTTGCACGTTACACGCGGGCATTTTCGACAAAGCGTGCAAGCCGCCAGCTATGCCAATGAGCTTTGCGGCGATGTCCGAACCTAAAACTGCACTGAGGTTGGGTGCAGTGTGTGCCATACGAGACGCCACATAGTTGAACATCTTTTGCTTAGCTGCATCTAATTCGAAAGCTCTTTCACACGCGGCGAGGGTCTTATTTAAGTCGTTTTCACTCAAAGGTTCGCCATTCGTCGTTGACCCGGTGACGCTCACCACCATAATCGTCGCCGACGGCAGCACCCCGTCGAGCTCAACGTTCGTCATATCCATCTCATTTCCTATTGCCTTGACAACTCGCGCGTAATCAATAGGATGTAACACCAATGATTCGAGTTCTGGAAACTTTGCACGGTATTTATCGCGAATAAACTGGTGCACGACGGCTATGTCGCTGTCCACTTCCACCGTCAACGCGTTGCATTCTACGACGAGCTTGTATGCATTTTCATCCACCACGCCTACGCGTGCATCCTCCGCACCCTTCGCAGCCTTACTCGCCATCTTCGCTAATGCCTCATCAACATCTCGTGTGATTCGTTTATACCTTTCCGTGTGCATCAACGTCGCCAATTCGTCGACATTGTCCGCCCGAAGCAACTTTGTCTTGGCGTCGTCGTCGTCATCAACCCTCGTCGTCGTCGTCGTCGTCGTCGTCGTCGTCGTCTGTGCGCCACTCGCATCGATCACCCCTCGTTCATCGTTGTCCTCGTCGCTTAAATCATCTAAATCCGCTAGGAATGAATCCGCCAACGTCGTCGCCATGGCGTCCACCAATGCCGCCCTGCGCCTCTTCCAGAGGCGTCGTCCAGTCGTCCAAAAACGTCGTGTGCACTCGGTCCATGTGGGCGACGACAGAGGTGCGCACGGGAGAGAGAACGACATGAGACACGCGGAAGAAGACGCGCTGAGACGACGAAAAGAGGAGGAAAAATATCACAACCACGCGACGCACGTCAAGGTGAGCGCGCCGTTCGTCGCGCGCGGTGTAACACCACCGTTTCAGTGTTCACGCGTTCGCGAGTCACAGTCAGAGTTTAAATTTAGACGAAACTCAATGTGGATGGAACTATAGGACTGACGATGGTGTATGTGCACGTGCGGGTAGGAACTACACGCGAGAGATGGAGTGGTGCAATTCTGTGCAAAGACACCGCTCGCGGCGATGAAGAGCGCGGCTGCGCGGGAGGCGCTGGAGAGGCGGGAGCGCGCGACGCGAGCGTTGACGGAGAGACGCGAAGAGTTGCGGGAGAAACTGCAAAGAGAAGAGCACATCTATGCGCTCGAGCTCGCGGGTAAACGTACGAGCGCGGGTGCGAGACGAGCAGATTTAGAAGCGCGTGCGCGTGCGTTGTTGGAGAAACGAGAAGAGGAACGGTTGAAGTATGTTGAGGACATGGAATACAAGCGCTGGTTGGAGAACGACGCCCAGGCGCGCGAAGCGGCGTCGATGAGCTTGGCGCAGCAGGTTGAATTAGGACGTCGAGCGCAAATACAAGAACATGCACGCAGAGCGGTTGAAGAAGAAGAACGTATATGTCGTTTGAATATCACCATGGCAAAGCATTGGGCGCAAGATGCTGAACGGGCGCGGCGACTCGATGCAGAGGCGCTCGCGGGAAGAAAATCATTGGCGAAAGAGTTGGAGGCGCAATTGAATGAGCGCGAAAACGAGCGACGCAAGCGCTTGCATGCAGAGCAAGAAGAACGTGCACAGTTAAAGCGCCAATGGGCGATACAAGCCGCCGAAATCAATGCCGCACAAAGCGAGGAAGCACTTCGTAGGCGTGAAATTCACCTCGAGATGCTGAAATCAAACGCCGAGCGACAGGTGGAGCTCTTTGCGGCGCTTGAACGCGAGCGAGCGTATGATGCGCAAATTTTAGCCGACGCGCTTGAAAACGAACGCATTGTAGACGCCGAACACGCCGAGTTAGCGCAGCGTCGCCGTGAAGAGGAGGCATTGTACGCGCAGTATCTACAGGACTTTTTGAGTGAGAGAAACGCGCAATGCAGAGTTGATGACGAGCGCATAGAAAATGAGCGCGTGGCGCACGAAAGACGCCAAGAAAATACCCGTAACCTTGCAGAGCTGGCAAGAATAGAATTAATGCAAGAATGCGTCAATGTGCGAGCTCGACAAATCAAAGAAATTGAGGAGAAAAGAGCGCGCAAAGAGGAGGAAGAGCGCGAATGGCGAATCGCTCAAGAGGGCGACTTTGAACGGGCAAACAAAGATCTCGAAGAAAACCTCAAAGCCGCAAAGATTGCAACTTTAAAGCATAAATTGGCATTAGAAGAACAGATTCGCGACAAGAAAGCGGCTGCATTCACGGCGAATGAGCATCACAAGGACGATTTTATTGAGAAGGTTGCGTTGAAAAACGCTCATTTCGCCGAACGCTTCGCGCGCGAACTTAGTCAACAGAATGCGTATTTATTTTAGAACACGATTTCAAATAGCTCGTAGAATGTGTACAAAAATAGTTTTAGACATGTCTTCATGTCTCACATCCATCGATAGCGTCGTCGGCGTCGCATGAAGCTTCAAACGAGCGCTGGTTCGCGCGTATTCGCGCGCGCCTAGGGTACATGGGTGCCCGTGCGGTCGTCATCGCACGCAGTGGGGGGGGGGATCCGTGCCAACGTCAGAATTCGACGCGAGTCGTACACTTAGACCATAGGCGAGTTAAAAAATAATGTCTCGGGCTTTGCGACTCGCGCGTGGCGTTCTACGACAATCTGCGCATCCTAGTGGGGTGTCAAAAGTAGCAACAATCGCGAGCGATGGATTGGGTGCAGGGGTGAAATCGACGTCGGCGTTGACGATGACAAAGCATCAAGTGCGAGCATTTGGGGATATCACGCGATGGTCATCGGCGCGCACGAGCGTGCTGCATGGCGTGCGTGCTCGCGCGCTCGGTCACGCGTTCGCAGAAGAGTTCAGAGTTGACGCGACGCGCGCGTACTCTGCCGGAAGCAATGCTGAAGATAAACAACAAGAAGGCGAGGAGGGAGAAGAGGCTAACGAAAATGGCGAGGGCGAGCAAGAAGGAGACGAACTGACCCAGCTTCGAGCGGAGTTGGAAGAGAAAGACGCAAAAGTGAAAGATATGAGCGATAGGTTGTTGCGTACGCTGGCGGAGATGGAGAACTTGCGCGAACGCACACGTCGCCAAGCTGAGGACGCTAAAAAGTTTGCCATTCAAGGCTTCTGCAAAGACTTGTTGGACGTTGCTGATAATTTGGATCGTGCCATTGCCACCGTAACGGATATAGATGACGAGACGGATGTCGAGAAGGTAAAGAAGATGCTCAAGAGTTTCCACGAAGGTGTGGTGATGACTGAGAAGCAGCTGGCGTCGACGTTTAAGAAGAATGATGTGGTCAAGTTTAACCCTGAAGGTGAAGAATTCGATGCAAACATGCACATGGCGCTGTTCAACGTTCCCATCCCGGCGGGCTCAGACGCAAAGGCTGGGCAAGTTGCGGCTGTCACGAAAGTGGGCTACACTTTGGCGGATAGAGTAATTCGCGCCGCCGAGGTGGGCGTTTACCAATAGATTTTTAGATTTCAACTAAGTCTTTAACAACAATACTCTAGCTAATAATAATGATCCATCTACCATGACACAAAATGACATGCATAACATCACAATCCTGTCGGAGCGAAGTGAACATCACGCGCTGAGGTGAACTCTCCAACCTCTACTTCCGTCTGCGCTTTTGCTTGCGCCTCAGCTTTTTGTGCCATCTGAACCACCCGCGAATCTCTATCGGCTTTAAGTATATGTAAAGCTGCTCCAATATCCGGAAGAGATAAATACGAAGGATCCAATACCAAAGTCTCCAACAGAAGATTACTCAACGCGAGTCGAACAGCGACGACAGAGTCCTCAGCAAGCATGACTAAGAGCGGCATCAATTCATCAATCACGACTCGCTGCTCTACTTCCATGGCAAGGGCCAGTGAAATGTTCACATACGCTCTTCTGTCAGACCATCTATGACTCGTGGCCAATAATTTTACTGACGAAAGCGCATTTACTATGGGTTCTGAATACCAAGAAAGGTCTCGAGCGGCGTGTGTTAGGACTTTGCCCACCACTTCTACTGCTTTGTCACGGACGACAGCGGCAGCATCATCGAGGTATAATAGTAGGATGGGCACTATGAATTCAGCCGTCGCCGCTCCTGACATTAATCTTGTGAGTGGGAAGAGTTGCTCCGCTAGCGCAAAGCGAATGCGCCAGTTTCCAATCTTTTCAGCGTCCTGCGAGTTAAATGTCGTAAGCAGTCGACATAAGGAAAGACGCGCTGCTGATCCGATTATTGAAAGCGTGTCTGCTAAATGGTTTACGACGCCGATTTTCACGTCGTCTGTATCTTCTAATAGCTTCTCAAGCACTGGCAGTAAATCCTTCTCAGCGTTGTCCCGCCCGATGATTTTTGCTACATCATGCAACGAGCATCCTAAAGTACGGCGCACACGCCAATTCAAGCTTGCGGCAAGCAGACTAAACGCCGGACGTAGCTCGAACCAGCGCTTATCGGTCAACGCTAGCGCTACCCCTGGGAGGTTATACGCACAAGTCTGCTGCAGCGCGCTGCTGCTCGTCGAACTCTCTGCCATGCTTGTGAAATAGTCAACAAATATTGTCGGCACTTCCAGGGAGCCTAACTCAAAGATAAGCGGTCCGAGTTGCTCGAAAGCAGCCGTGCGAACATTAAAGCTGACGTCATTTGCGAGTGGATCAAAAGCCTCGGATGCTATGACGAGCATTTGGTCACTTGGAATGGCTTGAACCAGTCTCACAATATGTTTTGCGCACGCCGCTCTGACCGCCCAAACACTGTCTTTGGACAAGTGCATGAAAGCGGGCAACACCGAGTCTAGCACGGTTTTGCTATCTAACACCTCAATGGTCTCACATATTGAAGATGCGACGGTTTGACGTACTCTGAACTCTTCATCCGTCGTCAAATTTAACAAACTTGGCAACACGTGACTCTTCGTCATGTCTAAGCCGACAGTTTTTGCTAAACTACCTAGAATCTTCGCCGAACTCATGCGAACTTCTTCCTCCTCACTTTCTCCAAAAGTCTGCAACGTCGATAGTAGAAGACTTCTCTGCTTATCTTGAGATAACAACGAAGCCACCACGCTGCAAGCATTTTCAGCAGCCTCTATGACTTCCTCGCAGTCATCTTCGACTAACATAAACGTGACTCCCAGGAGTTTGATCGCATTTAACTGATCCAATCTATCGCTAAATCGCGCGAGACAACTCGCAAATGCATCCATCTGCATCGCAATCGACCTCCTCACGTCGTTGTCATCGTCCTCTGCCAATTCAGTTATCAAGTCAATTGGAAACGAATGCTCATCTTCCAGGGACGTGCACACACGTGACAGCGCATCAACGTGGTACAATCTTTGAGATGCTACGTGGCAGTCTCTACAGTACTTCGCCGTGCGTTCGAGCTCGCTCGAGCCCGCAACGTCGTCTGTGTAGTCATCCGCCAACACAGCCTCGTCGACATCGATGAACTTCTCCAACTCCGGAAGCGTATCAAGAGCAAGCGATGTATCCGTCGACACTGTTGACTGCGGATCATTCGCGGAGTGATCGTCTTCAGCCATGCGTGGCGCGCGCCACGGATGACACACGCGCACGTCTCAAACTGTGGTATCGATGGCAGAGCGCGCCGCTCGGGTGTTCAGAACTTTCTTGACGCACAAAACACGACGCTTATATCAAGTAGCCCAGCCACCATGGAGAGACTTCAGAAGATAAAGTTTTTTTGTGCAATGTGGCGTATATTCAATAAATGTAGCGAGCGCGAACTGAGCGAAAGAAGGCGAAGGCGATGGCGAAAGAGAAATTTTTACGAATAAAGTCTTTCCTATGACAAGACTGTTCCAAATCACACCCTCCTCGAACAACACTGCTCCTAAGTTTAAAGCTAAGAAGACGACGTTTATTCGTCTTCTTCGCTGCGAAGACGAGCCGCACCGTTGGTGACCTTCACGTTAAGCTGACGAGCACGCTCGACGATCGCCTTGCGGTTGAGAGTAGACACACCGTGCGCAATCTCCGCGGCGTACTTGCGGTTGTGCATGAGGAGCATGTCGAGGTCCTTGACGTTGTGAACAACGAACTTCAAGAAACCACTCGGCAAAACGTGCTTGTACTTCTTGGCCGTACCGTAACCAACGTTCGGCATCGGCGGCAAGCCCTTGAACTTGCGGCGTTCGCGGGAGTCAATACCTTTCGGGCGTCTCCATGACGTCTGCGTAAATGAAAAAAGAGCTCGGTCAGTGTCATGTTCACACGTAACGGGTCATAAGGTTTCGATAATTCACGGCGCGTTACCGTGCATACATGCTTGAGTCGCGCCGGATGTTACGTGTCGCGTCCGGCGCGTCCGCGACGCTTTTAGGGTCGTCCGCCACCGCCTCACCACACCAACACCCGTCGTCGACCTCTCGCGTCGCGCTCCGAGGCAAAATATCAACAAACAACAATATACTTACGTTTTGCAAGCGCTTGAAGCGGTCCGATTGGTACTTCTTGAACGTCTTGGAACGCTTTTGAACCTTGTCCGAGCCCTTGAGCAAAGGTTGAACCATTGTGCTTTGCGAGTGTCCTGTGTGCGTCAACGAAAGACGTCGAGACGTCACGGCATCTTCGTCAGTGTCTGCATTCATTTAAATCCCTCATTTATCTCGCGCATGCTCTCGCCTTCTCGCCCTCGCTGCGTGCGCGTCTCCCCGCCCGCGCCCCACGCGGCGCGGCGCGGCGCGCGCGATAGCCCTAATCCTAGGATCTCCCCTTCGCGCGACGGTGCACCTGACGCACGACGCGTCCCACACCGAGCGCGTCGAGCGAGCGTACGTCTCCAATCCATGACTGTCGTTTTCTCGTCGCGTCACCTAGGGCTGTCGCACGTACCTTGCCTCTACGCGGCTGGAAAAGGCGGACGTCGTCGCGATCGATGGCGTGAAAACCACCCGCCAGCCGCGTCCACGGCGCGGTCGCGTTGGGTGGTTTTATGCGCGACACACGGGGGAGGCCATAATGGTCGTACTCGAGCGAGCATGACCTCGATGTCAAACAAAAACCAAAAAAACCCCAACCAGACCCCTCGAGCGCGCCTAGTCGTGATTCGCCGACAGAGTCCCTCGATCGCCCGACACTCGAAATACTGCCGAAGACTGTGGTTTCAATACGTTTCAATACGCATCCACCAATCATGACATCATGACTGGAGGTGATGTCGGGGGTGGAGACGCATGTGTCCGACCGACCAAACATCGCACGCCGGTGGCACTCGCGAGCCGCGGCCGCGCGGCGACATACGTCGTCGAAGGCGCGCAGCGAAGGGCGTGGGACACACGCGCACGCGTGCGTTATCGTCGATAGAACGACGACACGCGACGACGCCGCACGACGCCGCGCGACGACGACGCAGAGGCGAGAGACGCGCGTCGTTGGATTTTGATTTTGAAAAACAAAAGCCAACAACCGGTGGCGCGACCGAGCGGCGCGCGCGCGTGGTGATGATGTCGACGATGCATGCGCTCGCGAATGATGCGAGAGCGCGTGATACGTAATGTGCGATATGCGCGGTGACGGAGAAGAGTGTTGTTCGAGTCGCGTGGAGGCTATGAGTGCGATGGGGAGGCGCGACCACGAGACGCGAGAGGCGCAGGGCGGACGACGACGCGGCGCGGATACCGCGCGGATGTCGGTCGTGCGTCGCGGGCGTGAGTGTAGTAGTATGCGAACATACTTTTATGCGTTAATGTCGGTGTTCTTGGCGCTCGTTCATGGATTTGAAGTACCAGAGGTGGAGTGGATTCATCCCATAGAAGGCCACGTCGGCGGCGGCGAAGTAATCACGCTGTCGGGACAGGCACTCGCGGGAGTTCAAGGATTGGCTGGCGTGGCATTGACGTGTAAATTTGATAATGAATTCGTTCCAGCGTATTATATCACTTCCGATACGGTGAGCTGTACCGCACCGGCGCATAGCGAAGGGTTCGTCAATGTTGAATTCGCGCTCAACAACGAAACGGGAGACTTTTACCAAACGAAAGGATATCAATTTGTCAGTGGGGCAAAAATAGACGCGGTATTCTCCCTCTACGGCGTGGCTGGTGGAATAGTAGATATCGTGGGTATCGATATGCACACGTCTCAGTATTGTCGTTTTGGTGACCGCACGACGATTGGACACGTCATCTCCTCTGGGCTGATGAGGTGCGAGTCGCCAACTATTGATGATGGCACCGTTGATGTAGACGTGTCGCTATCTTCCTCGAGTTTCTTCGAAGGCTTCAGTAGTGTACAGCACGTCTACACAGCGCTGCCATCGATAACTCGATCGGTACCTAGTGCGGGCGTCGATGAAGGCGGGACGGTGCTTACCGTCACTGGTAAAGATTTTGCGTCTACAAGTTTGCTTCGCTGTCGTCTTGGCGCGGTCGAAGTAGATGCGATTTGGAAGAGTGCGAATACACTAGAGTGTGTTTCACCAGCATCAGCACCTCTAACGGCCGAGTTACGAGTTTCGATGAATCAAAGAGACTATTCAAGCACGGTGCAGTCGTTTACTTATTCCACGCGACTCAGTGTTGATGCAGTGTTGCCAATGCAAATTTCTGGCGGCGGCTCTTCGCAAGTAGCCATGCAAGTACCCAGTATTGTGCAAACATCAACGCTTATGTGCAAATTTGGCTCACACACCGTTGCAGGCACTGTGGATGGCAGCGCTGTGAAATGTCTTGCACCGGCTGGCGTTGGCTTTGTTGCTGTCGCTGTCGCTTTGAATGGTCAAGATTTCGACTTTTCCCTGGGAAATCAAGATGAGATACAGCTTGATGTGAAAGCTGTCGTAGAAATATTTAGAATCATGCCGCGAGTGGGCACAACAGGTGGAGGAACATTAGTCTACGTCGAAGGAGAACACTTACTACACGATGATCCGGTTTGTAGATTTGGTTCTTCAACCGTTCAAGCGCGACGCATTTCTTCGGCATTATTGGTATGCGAGACACCATCCTTGCTTGAAGGTATGTACGCATTAGATGTATCCGTAGTAGCAACTTCAGTAGAACTAGCGATGAGGCCACAATTTTTATCGGACCCATCTCCAGTTGTGACGGCTGTGTCGCCATCCATGGGACTCGTCGAGGGAGGAACGACAGTGACAGCGGCCGGCTATTCATTCAGTGATACTCACGATTTTTCGTGTAAATTTGGCACAATCGGTCCTGTTGTGGGTGAATACATTGCCGAGGATGAATATCGATGTTTGACTCCGGCGCACACTGAGGCGACGGTGCTGTTTAGGGTGGGATTGTATAGCGAATACATTGGAATCGATGATGTGACTTTCATGTACGTTGAGGAAGCATCCGTCACAACTGTCATCAACAATAACGATAACACCGCCACAGTGACGGGGAGTGGTTTTTTACCAGGGCAAGACGTGTACTGTAATCTCGGAAATGGCGACGCGCTGGTGCCAGGCATCGTTCAGAATGATGGCTCAGTGTTGTGTGGTTTGCCAGAGGACAACAACGGCGTGAATGAGTATGACATCAGAATTGTTGACAGCTCCGGCAACAACATCGTGTCTCCTACGGATGCAAACGATATTATAACGATGACTACGGTTCTTGAGCAATTGTTGCCCTGGTCTGGACCGTCGATTGGCGGTATGGCTGTGACCGTTCGAGGTGAGAACTTTTCGCCGTCGGCGTTATGCAGGTTTGGAACACTCAGCCCATTTCCGTCTATTTTCATATCCTCTGCGGAAGTAATATGTGAAGCGCCAGAAATGCAAATTGGTCATCATCATCTAGCGGTATCAAACAATGCATTCGACTGGTCAGTTCCTGGTTTACCGTATGAGTTCATGAATACCTCGTCGTCGACAGTCAATCGCGTCAATCCTTCAAGTGGGCCCCATAAGGGCGGTTCTATTCTGACAATTGGTGGCTTAGCATTACGAAATGACGCATCATTGATGTTCAAAGTTGGGTCAATCTCAGGAATTATAGGAAGATGGGTTTCGGCGACAGAGGCGTCGTGTGTCTCGCCTGCTCATGCGGTGTCTGAGGTCCCAATCAACGTCTTTCACCACAATTCGGGCTCTGAGATCAAACTGATTGATTCGAGTTTGACGTATGCTTACAAAAACGAAGTGACAGTCACTTCTATTTGGCCGCCGTCTGCATTTGTCAGTGGCGGTGCGAAAGTTGCATTTCACGGCGAGAACTTTTATGGATATGACATTACGTGTGCCTTTGGGTCACATGCGGTGGCGGCTTTTGTATCCAGTGGTCAAACACTTTGTGCTGCTCCTGTATCTAGATCTGGATTTTCTGTGGTCGAGATTTCGATGAACATGCACGATTTTACTGCTTCTGATGTACAGTTTCAACACGTAGCAAAGCCTAAAATCACACAGGTTGCACCATTTGCGGTACCTTCAGTTGGAGAAAGTCTAGTTTTCATAACAGGGAGAAGTCTCATGTTCGAAGCCGACGATTTCGCGGCGTTTTGTGAATTCGCGACGACAAGTGGATCTTCAAAAACTATTGCGCATGTTATTTCTTCAGCCCTGGTTGTTTGTGTGACTCCTGAAAAAGAAGGCGACGCTTCGCTCAAGTTAGCTTATCGCGATTTTGAGCAACTTCCAGGAACAGCGTTCCGATTCGACACTTTTCCTACGGTTGACGCTAATCACCCCGGGGCGCGAGGATTCGAGCAAGGTGGAGCAATGATGGATATCTTTGGCGACTTTTCAACCATGTCAACCACAATGAGTTGTAAAGTTGGCACAATTGTTGGTGTGCCAATTGTAGAGATGTCATCCGAGCAAGTCGCATGCGCCATGCCTGCGCATATTCCAGAATCTGTGGAAATCAAAGTGACTATGAACGACGTTGACGTTGTTCCGATGTCATTATCGTATGAATACATGACGATGCTGGAAGTCGATGAGCCGTACAGGTCGTCGATTTCTATGGATGGGGGTGCGCTAATTGAGTTGACAGTGATGCAAAGTACTCTCCCTGCACAAATTTCTGACTTACGAACGGCATGTGTCGTTGAGCTTAAACCCGTGATTGGTACTCTATCTAGTAGTGGAGTTGTTTCTTGTTTTGTACCATCGCATAGTTCTGGTTTTGTCCCGATCGGATTACAAATCCAAGAATCTACCGTGTCAAGTTCGGCACCGATGCAACTGCACTATCAAGCGCTGGCGCAGATAGATAGTATTTACCCAAGAGAGGGATCAGTTGCTGGTGGAGAGATCGTGAAACTAACTGGCGATCACTTCGACGCTGTTTTACACAGTTCTTTTGTATTTGGTAGCGATAGCACAACTTCAGGAGTATATTTCATTTCCAGCGTGTTAATGCTCGTGGAGCAACCGCAAAGCGAAGCTGGTTCTGCCGTTCTGGGTGTACTTGAAAGCCAATCTGTCAGCGCCGCCGCTGATGATTTCGTCTCTACAGGAATGGTTTTCCTATACACGGACGAACAAGACGTAGCGCTCAGCATTTCTCCTACGCAAAGTATTGATTCTGGAGGCGAACTCGCCACGGTGTACTTTGGTGGGAATCAGCAGACTTTTGATGGGGCAGCGTGCAAGTTTGGCACCATTGGGCCGATTTTTGGTCAAGTAACAACAAACGGTATGGAGTGTAGAATACCTTCTCACACGGAAGGCACAGTACCAGTTTATGCTCGATTGTTGGGAGAGATGTTTTCGAGTTCGCATCTCGTCCAGTACTCGTCTTTCAAATACCAAAATGAGGCGGAAGTATCATCTTCAGCAATTTATCCCGCATATGGGTCTATGGATGGAGGTAGTTACGTACGTATACTCCATGAAGATGCGCTAGGCAATGTAGTGTCGTGCCATATTGCCGGGAAGTACGTTCTAGCGTCTGCTGTATCACCAGCGTTCCCTGTGCAATCTGAGTGCATGTTACCAGCGTACTACCCAGGATTTGTTCAAATTAATCTTGGTGGTGCTCCAGGCGTGCATGAAACTGAGTCTATGTTCATGTTTCAAGCCAATCCTACTTTGCTATCTTCGTTCCCGACACAGATCACGGATCTTGGAGGAGAATTAGTCTCCATCACGGGCGACAGATTCATTGAGATGGACAAGGTGTCAGCTACGATAAAATGCCATTTCGGCGACTCGAGCGTGACGGCACACGTGTACTCATCTACTTTGTTGTCATGCGAATCACCATCTTTCGTTGGTACTCAAGGTATGATTGCACTTTATTTAGCCCATGCCGGAAGCTCACATCAAGACGAAACGACTATGACATCAATCAATTACATGCCTCTTCCGATTCTTATTGATATCTCTGCAGAGGATGCTTCGTACATTGGAGGTGATGTCTTAAAGATTAGTACCATGGCTTCCGCAATGGCACTTGCAGAATTCACCGACTTGCCCATCGCTCGAGTTGGAACAATTGGTCCGATGTACGTCAGAACTACGGGAAGTAATATCGAGCTTGTCACTCCAGCGCACAGCACTGACGATTCAGCGGTGGACGTGTGGCTTTCTATGTACTTGTCGAGTCCTTTCACCGCGCGGTTTTCACTGAGCATCATGGAACTTTCGGAGCCAGTGTTAGTTATTCCAAGTCGATCGACACTACAAGGAGGCTCCGTGATTTATTACCAAGCCTTAGGCCATAGTCAAAGTGCAACTCCTCCCGGTTGTAGTTTTGGACTGTTCACTGAGGAGGCTACGTCAGTTGATAAGAATTCTTACTGTCAAGGGGGTAATACGATGAATTGCGTCACATTCACCGTGACGTGTTCTACTCCGCCGATGCAACGCTCCGGATTTGTATCGCTGTCTATTCCAGGATTCGAAGGTAGTGGAATTGACTTTGAATTTTTTTCTTCTCCGCAGCCGTACGGGATATACCCAAACTTTGCAAGTACGCGTGGTTCATCTTTCGTCCATGTCACGGGCGAAAATCTCCATCAAATCAGTAATTGCCATTTTGGTCTCGATCGAACTGGCTCGCAATTTATATCATCTGCGATCAGTATTTGCTTTTCTCCAGTTTCTTCAACAGCTGGCCTCGTATCATTTGGTATAAGCCCAGACGAGGCTGCAGCACAAATCTCTGATTTTGGCGATGCTTTCCGATACATCGATGCCATGACGCCGATGAGATTGAGTCCATCTTCAGGTAGCGATCAAGGTGGAACCTATGTAGACTTTGAGCTTGTATATCCACTCGACATTAATGTCGAGAAAGATGTCATCTGCTACTTTGGCTCCATTGGCCCGATTGCTGGTGAAGTGAACTCTGAAACATCCATTTCGTGCGCATCTCCAGCAAATATCGCAGGACAGCGTATCGCTGGCATCGCCTACGGAGGAGGAGACTTTGCGGTTTATCAGCGGGAAATGACGTCATTCACGTACTTTACACCACCAGAGATCACTTCCATTACTCCAACTCGCGGTCTTAAAATCGGGGGTACTTCAGTGACGTTTACCGTCACACAGGGGCAAGCTTTTAATTTGCACTACCTACCGTTTTGTAAGTTTGGCGGAGTCACGCTATCGGCATCTTATCATGATGATTACAATGGCGCTTGCGTAAATCCTTCGATCCAAGCAGGCTTTGTCACTCTAGAAATTCTTATCACGAGTGACGGAGTACAAAATGCGTTTGCGTTTGAAATCTTTGATGCTCCTTTGATCCTGGACGTACAACCTATGGCAGGAAGTGCTGCTGGAACTACCATTCTTCACGTCCGAGGTGCAAACCTTCACGAGGCTGCAAATTGCCATTTCGATACGGTGCTGTCGAAAATACACTTTGTATCTTCTGCAGTTGGTATTTGCGCAACTCCGCCACCGGGATTAGAAGACACTGTGCCGGTAGGAATAAGCTCGCACGATGACGTCGCGCATGTTTCTGAATTCGGCACCGCTTTCCGATATATCAGCGAGTTAAATGTGGTTGGTATGACGCCGGTTTCCGGATCAGAAGCCGGCGGGACCGGAATCGAGTTATCCGTCACAGGCATGGTTGACAGCTTTAGCTACAGTTGCCGAATTGGTACTTTCTTCCCTGTCACGGGCTTCAAAACGCAGAGTGATGTTTTGACGTGCGTGACTCCAGCTCGTCTTCTAGGAGAAATTGATGTGAGTGTATCTGGTAATGGTAGGGATATGTCGAGTATAAACGCTGTGACATTTTCATATCAAGTTCCTCCGAGAATATCAGGCGTTGTTCCTCGAGTCGGTTTGAGCGGTGGGCGTAGTCCAATCTTCGTTACTGGAACGAACTTTGTTAATTCGACAAGTTTGACGTGTCGCTTCGGTCAGGAAATCTCACAAGCAACATTCTTGTCTTCAAGATCGATGCTCTGTATTGCCGGTCTCGAGCAAACTGGCACGCGCACAGTGTTTGTAGAGGTCTCCAACAACGCGAAGGATTTCTCGGATCAACGTCTTCTGTTTCACTTTGCACAATGTCCTTCAGGATCATACTGTCCCGATAGTGAAGCAATTGCATGTCCTCGAGGTGCATTCTGTGGTGGGGGTAAAAATTTCACCCTCTGTCCGCCGGGAACTTTTCAACCAAGAACGGGACAAGCGGACTGCTTGCCAACGCCAGTAGGCTTTATTTCACCAGACGCGGGTGCTATGGTGCCCATGACCTGTCCTCGTGGTGCCGTGTGCGATACAACTGGTCTTTCTATACCATCCAAGTTATGCCCGCCGGGTCATTATTGTCTTGAAGGCACGCGAACGAGCAACTTTACAGATTTCTCTATCGCGGAACGACCACTGCCGTGCCCATTTGGAATGTATTGTACAGCTGGTGTTGTCTCAGAGTCAAGTATTGCTTACAACTTTACGACGCCACAACAGTGCTACTCGGGATATGTATGCGAGCCTGGTTCGATCACTCCTCAAGGTTCTGGTCCTTGTCCTCCTGGGCATTACTGTCCAGAGGGTGAGCAACTCATTTGTCCAAAACGTATGTACTGCCCCGGCGTCGCAAACGCCGAACCAAAGCCTTGTCTCCCGGGTGAATACAATTCCGAGTTTGGTAAAGATTCGTGTCAAAAATGTCCTAAAGGAACGATTTGTCCTGGTTTCGCCCGTGAGGCGCCTGAAGTTTGTACACCTGGTTTCGTCTGTGATACGGAAGGCTTGGCTGTCGCTGGGACGCGGTGTCCTGCTGGACACTATTGTTTGGAGAATACAGTCACTGCTGATCCACTCGCGATTATTGACGTGGATAGTATATTAGCAGCGTCACCAATTGCCCTCAATGTGGACAACTTTCGTCCAAAGCCCTGTCCTCCGACAACTTTCTGTACAGAAGGGGTCACGACGAATATCATTTTGGAAGGTTCATTCAAACAACCCCAACCGTGCAAAGAGGGAAGTTTCTGCGAATGGGCTACTGGTGACTCAACTGTTGTCTCTAACACCGCGACTGACGTTTTCAGTCCGATGCGCCCGTGTCCCGCCGGTCATTATTGTCCTAAAGGAACTTACATTCCTATTCCAGCTCCTCGTGGGTCGTACACGTCTGGCGAAGGCAACGCTGCGGCGACAACATGTCTGCCCGGTACCTATACACCTTATGAAGGCTTTCAATCATGTATAAGCTGTTCTGCTGGTTATGAATGTGTTGATGAAGGCACTTCAAAACCTGTAGCATGTCAACCTGGCTATTTCCGTTCGGCGCGTGATTCTATTTCTTGTCGACAATGCCCGAAGGGAACGTTTTCAACCATCATCGGTCTTACCGAAGAATCTCTTTGCTTGCCTTGCAATGCCGGTCTTGTTTGTGCACTCGATGGTACATCTAACAACAAGCCTAGTGGTACAGGTACAGCAGCTACGAATGAGTACGCTAAATACTGCGACTCGGACAACACTGAAGACTATGATGAAACCAAGTGCGTTCGAATTCAGCTTCAGGAAGATGGTCAAGCTGAACTTTGTCCCGAGGGTCTTGTGTGCGACGCGCGTACATCACTCGCGGAGCAAAAGTGTCCGAACGGCTACTATTGTGGCCAAGGGACTACACCTGCGACGCAATTCGCGAATCCCTGTCCGGCCGGATATTACTGTCCTGCCGGTTCGTCGTACACGACGCGGAAGCAGTTTCCTTGTCAGGCTTGTTTCTACTGTCCCGAAGGTACTGGGCAGGTGCTCAATCGCTGTCCGACAGGAACGTCGTCCTCACCACTTGCGACTTCACTCGACGCGTGCTCGGCTGATCTCATTACTTTCTGGAGAGTTATGCCCATCAATTTCAATCTGATTGAGGCCGCGTACTGGAAGTTATACAATGGCACAACACTATCAGCTGCAGCAAAACAAGAAGTCAAGGACCAGATTGATGCCGGAAGAAAACTACTTCAACTCGAAGAGCTCGCACCGCCGCCACCACCACCACCACCGTCATTAACGGATGGGGTTGACGGCAATTCCACTGGTCCTACAGATCCATTCAGCTACATGGGCATCGGTGCATGTAAGAACGAAAACTGGGAGCTACTGGATCCGACGTTTATTCTATCATCCGACGAGACAACTGTCGCAGTGGATGAGGATAATATCCCGCTGATGAAGTTCACGCTCAAGCGCGGGCATACTGCTCGAATTACTTTGGATTGGCGCAGCATAAACGATGTTCTCAAGTATGGTGAACACTATGAATTTCTCATCTTCACGGATCCCGTCATTGATGATACCTTGTGCACTGCATCCGAATACAAGACAGTTCCATGTCCACCTTGGGACACCGCAGATGGAATTACTTGGCTAAGCATGAAAGAAATTCCTGGAGAGCAACAAGAGAAAAAGTGTCCAGCTTCGCAGGAGTCGCTTGAATTGCCATTTTGGTTCACGGGGAACAATGACGGAAGTTCGACGGGATACAACGTGGATGACCCAGCTTGGGGATCGTACGTGTGGAAACGCGGTTTGCATGAGCTCAAATTGCATGCCCTAGATGATATGCCGTTCAGAATAGAAGTGAGAATGCTTCACGGGCGTTATCAGCAGGATAATCGCGCCTCATTTTTGAACACGGTGTGCATCGATGTTTCATATCCGCAACGGGCGGTGGATCCACTCGTAGGCGCCGAGTTTTCTATTCACGCCATATTGCCGTTCGCAGTGGACGCAGACTATCAAGCGCCTATGAATTCTCCTCTGTCAACGACGATCTATCGAGCCGTTTCGAACGATTATTTTGAGTGTGCAACTGCTTCACAAGACAGTGGTTGCCGTAGGCTGGATGCGCGCGTTACAATTGATTACAACTCAACCGTTGGAGCAGAATGGAAGAAGTTCAAGTACCTTAGATTAAACGGTGTTTTTGATGATTCTGTCTCACCTAGCCAAAGTGATGTTAACTTGACGGCTTCTTCTCACGAGGAAGACTGGGTGATTGTTGGCGAAGAAGGGCGCGACGACGAGACAATTGTTTTGAGCCTTCCAGATGTCATTGAGCAACAAAAGTATCTACTTAATGAAGGTCTTTGGTCGGCAGAATCGAGTTTGTTTGCGATGGACTATTTGCCTTTCTTTTCGGCATGCCGAGGTTATGACAGCCATATTTACTTCCAGCATTTCACAGAAAATGATTTCAAACCCGTGCTCTTTGGAGCGCAAGATGCACCCCAAACTTTTGTGAGCTATGGAGAATCTGTTCTGGTTCCTCCCGAAGAGACGATTTTCATCGATCAATACGCGCCACAAATTCAGCAACCAGTCGCTGACTCTGTAGCAATCACATTGGACTGCTTCTATGAAGAGGCTTTCACAGAAGCTTCTGCAAAGAAACGGTGGTATGAAGCTGAAGGAGACACGTTGTTCTACTTGACGGCGGAAGCTGAAAGCCAAAGTTCTCTCTTCGAAGCAAGTATCTTGGCAAACGAGCAAACCGAACCACCGATAGATCGAGCGCCATATATGAATGCTATTATAGCGCAAGAGAATATTCCTGTCATTTTCGGGCCTACCGATGGTGTTGTAGTGGCTGGAGGAATGATGCCAACTACGGTTGCTTTCGAAATTCTCTACTATCAATTGTCGGCGACTGACAAGCGTCTTGTCGTGGCGACTGTTACTTTAGATGAATATGTGAGCGCAAATAGTCACGATGGGACCTACACGCTCACTATTACGACTGCAGCTCTTGGATGGTTTGATTTGCTGAACTTTTTTGCGTTTGATTTCATGTTTTACCTCGTGCTTTTCGTCGCAATTGGTTTCCTCGCAGTCGTACTCATTTTCTCATTCTGGCTCGTCGTTCGCATATTCACCCTCTTGAAGGACCCTCCGCGTTTTCGCTTTCTTCCGTACTTGAGAATCATGATCGGCCCGCCTTTGCTAGGTGTGGGTCTTGGTATGGCTCCATTTTTCGTCGCACAGACTGGTCTGCGTTTCATTTTCACGTTGTTTCCTTTCATCAGAGAATTTCCAATCAGTATTGACGATGTTGGTCGTGAATTGGATTTGGCCGTAGTTGAAAAGGCGACGAATGGAAGATATGCCGTATGTTTCATGACTGTTGGAATGTATATAATGGGTTGCTCTGCAGAAATCCTCATTCCTGCGGCGGCGAAAGCGGAAGACGACGAAGTGTTCAATGAAGAAGTTGCAGATTTGTACGTGAATGAGGTGATGTTCAGACCTGAAGTCTGGAAGCGTAGTCATTTCGTTTTGATGAATCTGTTGGTAAACGCCACAAATGTGTTCTTGATTGAGTTCTCATTCACAGATACTTTTGGTGTTCAATTCTTCACCATCTTTTTTCTTTTGAAAGTCGCACACGTTGTGTTAGAAATGCAAATCGAAACCGCGTTGGGTGAAGCGTTCTTATTAGCTCCAATATCTATCGTATTGGCTGCTTCTGTCGGTCTTGCGACGATTGGGGCTGATGATTTCACAGATTTCACTTTAGGCTTCTTCTTTGAAACGATTTTGGGTATCATTGAATACGTGTACTTGGATGCGTTCATCGCATATGCTTCTTTGGCTTTCCCACAGCTGATCGGCAAAGTCATTAACGCAATAATGTCAATACTGCCATTCTCAAAATCGGTAGACGAAGATGAATTGGAGGAAGAAGAGATTGACGCCGAGGATACGCTTGTCGAGGACTTGATGGGTTTCTTGGCGGCGTATGGTGTCAACACTGCGAGCGTGTATATGACACCCTTTTTCATTTTCTTCTTCTGGGACTTCAACGATCAGTTGCGTCTATCATATCTGTACGGTTTCAGAAAGAAGGATCTTCTCATTTATCTTCTCTTTTCAATTGTCATTATTCCTTTCCAGATTGTCATGGATATTTTGACGTTCAACGCTCAAGAATTGTTTCACGGTTGGAAGGTTTACGAATATCTCAAGTACGCACGATACCGTTTTATCAACCGTACGTCGCGATGGAAAGGCTTGGAAAGAACATACGACGAGTCCATTGATCCTGGTTTACGAGCTATCGATCAAATGTGCTTCTCTAGTCAATACTTCTTTGTCATCACACTTGGTGGTTCAGGATCTTTCCTTTTTGTCTTGGCTCTCTCCATGATGCTTCGTGCAAACTATAACATGTTCGAGGACATTTTGTTTGGTTTGTGCATTGTTTTGGTGCTCGGAGCGTGTTTCTTCATAAAAAAGTTCATGTTTAATTTTGCTGATTTACTTGGTCTTTGGCGCATTACGTCGGCGGTTACTACCGGTGATATGATTCAAGGTGAGGATGAGCTTGAAGAAGATTTCGTTTCCGTCTTTGTGCCAGCTAAGGCAAAAATATCCCCGCAAGGTGGCGGTGGTGGCGGTGGCGGTACAGGCTTCGGCATCGGGGACATCACCACCGCTGATTTAACGAGTGAGTCGCTGCGACATAAATTCATGTCAGAAAATAGAGACTGGGTGATCGACCAGCTGAGGGAAATTCTATCCCCTAGGACTGCGAAACGCCTAAAACTTGGAAAGGCAGTGCGTCGAAAAATGCGAGCAGGTGAATTATCTGATTCAGACAGTGATATGGAGGAAGACTACGGTGTTGTGAAACTCTCAGAGGAAGCCGATCACCTGATGCGTACGTGGTTAACTCACGCACTCGCTCGGGCCAGAGGGCGCGGCTCCAACTTGCTCATGCTTTCTGATACCTCGGAAAGTGAAACGGAAGCTGGCATTCAACGATTCCAATCTGTCACCCTATCAGAAGGTGCTAGTGCGGCAATGACAGGTTGGTTGGCGGCGGTCAGACAATTACGAGTGAATCGAAAAGCGTCATTAAGAACAGCAGCTGTGTTCTCGTCTACTGATTTCTCATCAGAGAGCGATACAGATAACGATTCCAAGTTTTCGGCTGGTCCTATGGACGTCAGTTTAATGTCCCGAGGTATAATGATGGATTGGTTGACTCGCGTGCGCGAGGTGCGCGGTAATATGCCATCGCCCACGCATATACATATCAGTTCAGATGATGATTCTTCAGATTTGTCCAGCAGCGATTCCCTCATTCGCGGTGCTGATAATCGTCAAAGCAATGTTTCTCACGTTGCACACTCGGTAATGGGTAATTGGTTACAAACTGCACGCGTAGAAGCGGCGTTGAACCCTGCTAGAACGCGCAGCGATGCAAACCAGCAAAATCACCAGGTGAGCTCTTCAGATAGTGATTTAGAGTCCTCCTCTAGTGACCCCGATTTACCATTTGATCCCATACGTGCGCAGCACATTGCGCTCAGCCTTGCATCATCACATATTTTACGCGAATGGGTGCGTTTGGCCAAAGAAAAGGCTTTGCCACCGACGCCACCACAACTGAGCGAAAGCGACGTTTCCGATGAATCGCCTCAAAGCCTCATTCCCGAATAGCGAATTCGCGCGAGCGCGCCGATTCGATTGATACATTAAATGTGCAGTTTGCTGTACAGCTTTAGAATACATAGTCCTAGATATCTAGCTAATGTTTGGTGCAAATTTAAGGTAAAACCAAATCCATTCACTCAAAGTTTCTCTTCTGAACGCGCGCAAGCGGCGTCAAGCCAGAACAACAGCTCACTATTTGGATCTAAATCTACTTGCACGGCGCTCGCATTAATTTGACGGCGACTTCGCCAGTCTTTAATGCGTCCTTGAACGCGCACAAGCGTCCCAACGCGGATATCTTGCGCCACCACCGCTGCGCCGTCCCCAGCGCCCGCGATGCCAAACAGCTCGTTTCGCTCGCCAACATCGTCATCCCCTTCTTGAGCCCAAATCACGCATTCGATGCTCCCTGAGCCGTCATCTAACGTAAAGAAGACTTTAGAATCCTTTCGAGCTCTTCTTTCCACGACATATCCGCAAATGTCCACCTTCCGTATGATACTCGTCGTCGCCTCGGTGTTCGTACGTGAAGCCACTTCGTACACCTCACTCGACTTTTCTCTCACCTCAGCGTTCTCATCGCTTCGAGCTATCATCACATCATCTACAACGTGATCATCGCATGCATCACATTCGTCATCGACGATCACAACCTCACGCGCGCGTAAGATATCCGCGATGAAGCATTTCGTATAGCACCAAAACTGTTGCTCGCTTCCGTATGTATCTTCGCACGACGCTCTCGACCGGCGCACGCGCGGTGGTATTGCACACACTGCGTGCTCGTTCGTGCTCGCGTGCGCATCACTCGCGCGCGCGGCGTCGAGATTGTCCATGTACACGCGGACTCGCGCGCCTGCCCCGCACTGACGTCAGAACGCGGAGGTCTCCAACAACCATGAGTGGTACACCCGACGATGAAGCTGTTCACGCGTCATCGTCGTCGGCGCCCCCCACCGCCGCCGCCGTTACGAATATTTCGACATTAATCGACGTGAACGGTGATTCACCGTCGTCGACGGCGGCGGCAGCGGGGGTAACCACCGGTTGGGGGGACTGGTCATCGACATTCTCCACGTTTGATGTCTCAGCTTTGACGACAACGCTGAGCGCTAAAGCCTCAGAGGCGTATAACGAATTGAACACGATCGATGTTCGCGCATTGGCGGACACGATTGCTGAACGCGCGAATGAGGCGGCAAAGGAACTCGAGGCGAGAGCTGATGAAGCGTTTGGTGTGCAAAAAACCATTCCGAGCGGTAGCGGTGGCGTCGCTTCTTCTCCCGCGTTAACGTCGACGAACGCACCGATAGCGAATAAGGAAGTCGTGGAACACAGTGAGCCAAGGATTGTGGCGCCGGTGGAACAGATGGTGGAGGCGAAAGCGCCGTCATCAGCGCCTTCGCCAAAGACGGTGTCAAAGCCGCGCGCGAAGACGTCTCCAGCGAAGCCGGTGAAACTAGTGGCGGTCGAAGCGGATGATGAGAGCGCGGATGAAGACGTAGCGCCTGATGTCGACGGCATACGATTAAAAGCAGTGCTTCGAGAGCTTAAATTGGTTAAGAAACAACTCGTAGCGAGAGAGGATGAAATTGCGCGACGAGCAGAACAGCGCGCTTCGCTCGACGCCGAGCAAGACGCTGAATCTGAGCGCGCAGCGTTAGCAGAGCAGAAACTCGCAGACGCCGAGATTCACTTGCGTTCTTTAACGCAAGAGTGTAAAGAGCTGAAGAAAATAGCCGATTCGCACGTCAGTGCTGACATGCTTGTCAAGGAAAAGGATGAAATTATCAAAGAAGTCATGGCCGAAGGCGAGGTGTTGAGCAAGAAGCAGGCCGAGATGGAAGGGACAATCAAGAAGCTGAGAAAGGAATTGAGAGAACGAGATGAAGTTCAGAGTGTAATAGATGGCGAGGTTCGTGACAAGGGCGCATCGATTGAAAAACTTAGCGCAGAGCTCAAGGCCACACGCGAAGAGCTTGCAAGCGAAAAGGCGCGACTCAACGCGGAGCTAAACGAGCAAAAGGATTACTATTTATCTAAATTAGCCCAAGCCAAGGAAGAATTGACAGATGCCGAGGTCAAAGCAAACGCAACCAGAAGCGAAGAGC
>Ga0181553_10001068_pt1 | contig 24419 bp, 21 predicted proteins | sample 011ome_17_FD_133753 | JGI IMG/M metagenome (GOLD analysis project Ga0181553, IMG submission 133753) | Coastal salt marsh microbial communities from the Groves Creek Marsh, Skidaway Island, Georgia - 011502XT metaG (megahit assembly) | ecosystem: Environmental > Aquatic > Marine > Intertidal...
ACCACTATCGCCTTCTTCTTTTGAATAAAATGTGTTCCGCTTATGACTCATCAATCGTTGCCCATAATCCAATATTCTTAATTCCTCGAAAGGATTTAATCCAACGTGACTGTCTGTACCAATACTCCACTTCCCCCCTTTTTCTTGAAATCTTCTTAATGGAAAAATACCATCTCCTAAATTCCCTTCTGTTGAAGGGCATAAGACCACATGCGCACCAGAGTTCGCTAAATCATCGGTTTCATGCTCTGTCAAATGCGTTGCATGTACTAAATGATAACGACCATTCAATTCCACATGATTTAATAACCACTCCACCGGACGCTGCCCCAAATAAGCCAAACTATCATCAATTTCCTTCAGTTGCTCTGATATATGAATATGAAAAGGAATATCCTGTAGTCCGTTTTTAGCAATCTCCGCAATTACCTCGGGCTCAACTCCGCGCATAGAATGAATTCCAATGCCAACATTCGCATTATCATATAATTCAGCCGATTTTGTCGAGGCCTCTAATAACCGAAGGTAGTCATCTAGATGCTCAGAAATAAATCGTTTCTGTCCATTTACCGGTGGTTTACCAAAGCCCCCTTTTTGATAAAAAATCGGAACTAATGTAATGCCTATTCCAACTTTTTTTGCCGCTTTAATCAGCCGCTCTCCCATTTCGGAAAGATTTGAAAATGGTTGCCCATTTTTATCATGATGCACATAATGAAATTCAGCAACATTTGTGTATCCATGACGCAGCATCTCTGAATACAACATAGTGGCAATAGACTCCAGATCACCGGGTGAAATCGAAAGCGCTAATTGATACATAGCTTCGCGCCAAGACCAGAAATCATCTGGGGTTTGACCCGTTGCATGTTTTTCAGCTAAGCCGGCCATCGCATATTGAAAAGCATGAGAATGGGCGTTTTGAAAACCTGGAATAGCATATACATTTAGTGATTGAGCATTCTCCTTGGAACCCTCTTCAATTCCGGTTATTACTCCATCTTCGTCAACAGTTATAGTTGTTTCTCCTTGAAAAACAGTATCCACAAGAATACCTTTAAATGTATATGCTTTCATAAAAACATGAATTTACCTCAAAAATAGAATTTATTCGCCCTATACCAAGTGTACCAAATGACAAATTTGAACTAATCCGTTATCTTTGCTGCCATGCAAATAGCGGATATTACAAAGTATTTAGAGTCATTAGCACCTCTTTCTAGTCAGGAGTCCTATGACAATGCTGGTCTCATCGTGGGTGATGAGCGCACGGAGTTGAGTAATGCACTCATTGCCTTAGATTGTACCGAAGAGATTGTAGATGAAGCCATTCAGAAGAATTGCAATCTAATCATTGCGCACCACCCAATTGTATTCAAAGGTTTAAAACGATTCAACGGTAAAAATTATGTGGAACGCACGGTGATCAAAGCCATCCAGCACAATATTGCCATTTATGCAATCCATACGAATCTAGACCATTATAAACTCGGTGTAAATAAGAAGATTGGTGACTTATTAGGCGTCCACAACCCACGTATCCTCTCACCTGTCAATCAAAAATTATTCAAACTTGCTGTTTTTTGTCCAAAAGAAAATGCAGAAGAATTGAAGACTGCACTATTTCAAGCAGGAGCGGGACAAATTGGCAATTATAACGAATGTAGCTTTGACTCATCTGGAATAGGAACATTTAAAGCAGGAGAAGGTACTGATCCGTATGTCGGAGAAATTGGTCAACGTCATCATGAAGAAGAAGTAAAAATAGAGGTCTTAGCGAGCACACATGAAATGGGCAAGATTATCGGCGCAATGAACGCTGCACATCCCTATGAAGAAGTAGCCTATGATTGTTATCCTCTCTTAAACCAGAATCAAGACGAAGGTGCTGGTATGATTGGTGAATTGGATACACCAATGGATGAAAAAGCTTTTTTAAAATTACTGAAGGAGCGTTTTCAATGTCGAATTATTCGCCACACCAATTTATTAGATAAACCTATTAAAAAAGTCGCTTGGTGCGGAGGTTCAGGAAGTTTTCTACTCAGTGCTGCGAAGGCTCAAAAAGCGGACATATATATCACAGGAGATTTTAAGTATCATGAGTTTTTTGATGCAGAAAATCAGATCATTATTGCGGACATAGGACATTTTGAAAGCGAACAGTATACTATTGATCTTTTGAGTGAGCTTTTAACAAAAAATTTCGCTACATTTGCACCCTGTTTAACCGAAATTAACACGAATCCGGTAAAATACTTTTAATACATGGCTAAGAAAAAAGGTGTAGACCAAACAATCGGCGAAAAGCTAACTAATCTATATGAACTTCAACAAATCGATTCAGGAATCGATCGTATCCGTACGATCCGAGGTGAATTACCTTTGGAAGTAGAAGATCTTGAAGACGAAGTTGCAGGATTGGAAACACGATTGGGTAAATTGGAAGATGAATTAAAGGAATTGGAAACTAGCATTTCCGATCGAAAAAACATGATCAAAGACGCTAAAGCAGCGATCAAAAAATATACCGAGCAACAAAAAAATGTGCGAAACAACCGTGAGTTCGATTCACTTTCAAAAGAAATCGAATTTCAAGGACTTGAGATTGAGTTGTCTGAGAAAAAGATCAACGAATCAAAAGTGAATATGGAGCATAAGATGGAGATCATCACAACTTCAAAAGAAAAATTAGAGGAAAGACAAGCTGATTTAGATTTGAAGCGTAAGGAATTAGAAGAGATTGCTGCTGAGACTGAAAAGGATGAGCAAAAGTTGATCAAGAAGTCCGAGAAAGCAAGAAAAAACATCGAAGATCGTCTGATTACTGCTTATGATCGTCTACGTAATAATTCAAAGAATGGATTAGCGGTAGTATCGATTGAAAGAGATGCTTGCGGCGGATGCTTTAACAAGATTCCACCACAGCGGCAATTAGATATTAAAGCACATAAAAAACTAATCGTCTGCGAACACTGTGGACGAATCTTGGTTGAACCGGCTGCTGTAGAAGTAAAAGCCTAACCAAAAGATCATTTAAAACATCCCGTTTATTCGTCTGAGACGCGTGAACGGGATTTTTTTTTGATTCACATTCTTCATTATATTTACGAAATAAAAAAAACAAACCTATGGGATTATTAGAAGGCAAAGTAGCCATCATTACAGGCGCTTCTCGTGGCATTGGTAAATCAATCGCCGAACGATTTATCGCTGAAGGAGCAACCGTCGCATTTACTTATTTATCTTCAGAAGAAAAAGCAAAGGCTTTGGAAACCGAATTAACGGCAAATGGTGGTCAAGCTCGTGGATTTAAGTCAAATGCGGCTGAATTTGATGCAGCTCAAAAATTGGCTGATGAAGTGATGGAAGCTTTCGGTCAAATTGATATCCTCGTTAATAATGCTGGTATTACGCGTGACAACCTTTTAATGCGTATGAATGAAGAGCAATGGGATGAAGTAATCAATACAAACCTTAAATCAGCATTTAACTTAACAAAAGCTGTTTTGAGACCCATGCTAAAGGCACGAAGAGGATCAATTATCAATATGAGCTCTGTTGTTGGTGTTTCTGGAAATGCAGGTCAGGCCAATTACGCAGCGTCTAAGGCCGGAATGATTGGGTTTACAAAATCGGTAGCTCAAGAATTAGGGTCTCGTAATATTCGTTGCAACGCAATTGCTCCAGGGTTTATTGAAACTGAGATGACAGCTGCATTGGATGAAAAAGTAGTTCAAGAATGGCGTGATAATATTCCAATGAAAAGAGGAGGGTCACCAGATGATGTTGCGAATACAACGGTTTTCTTAGCTTCTGATATGTCAGGATATGTAACGGGACAGACCATCAACGTTTGTGGTGGAATGCTCATGTAATAAAGAAATAACAAAGATTATTATCAAAAAGAGGTCGAATTTGACCTCTTTTTTTATGTCTCAAAATATGTTTTAATCAATTCAATTGCGTTTTCATGCTTTAAAATAGGCTTTTCGTACATTCTATTTTTATTTACAGGAGTTAACTCGCATATTTGAATTGTAGCATCTAAGAGAAAAAAGATTTTACAAATAACTAGTTTGATTGCATAGTTTGTCTGTTGACAAATAAAAAAGACCCGTGTAGTGAGCGGGTCTTTTTTGTATCCTACAGTTTCAATTCTTTTTTATCATTGAATTTCTGATTATCTTAGAGCAAATCAAAATAGGCACATGTTTGAATCAAACATAACCAAAGCAGACATCAATGAACTCCCTCTAGACCGATACGAAGGACCTGTTGTCTTGGTAGAGGATAAAGACAATATAGCGGCTGCTATAGCTGAAATCAACAAATATGATATTGTTGGTTTTGACACTGAAACAAAGCCTGTTTTTGTAAAAGGACAATACAATCATGTTGCTTTAGTACAAATCGCAACCCCAGAAAAAGTTTATTTATTCCGTATCAATAAAACAGGACTTGCACAGGAAATTATCGATCTTTTTGAAAATCCCAATATCAAAAAAGTGGGGGTTGGCTTAGGAGATGATCTTGTATTTCTCAAAAAGATTAAATCCTTCACACCACGTCATTTTGAAGAAGTCAACGAACTGGTCAATCAATTGGAAATTGAAGCCAATGGACTAAGGAAATTGACTGCAATCATTCTTGGTTTTCGAATTTCTAAGAATGCACAAGTTTCTAATTGGGAGGCAAAAGAATTAAACGAAAAACAAATTCGTTATGCCGCTACAGATGCCTGGGTTTGTTTAGAGATGTTTGAGAAGATTAGGAAGATGCTGAATTAAGCACTATTTCTTCAGGGCTTTCCACCAGCAATATATCGCACCAAACAACAACAGACCTGTAAAAACGGATGCCATGACCAATAGAGTGGATCGGTTATTAACGATATCAGCGGCATCGGAGATCAGAATACGCTTTAGTTCAGAGAGTGCCCCCAAAGTCATTAACGATAGGAGAATTGCTAAAATTCTATACCCCATTATTTGTCGCTTTTTTCTTGAACAAGATCGTCATGACTTAAGTTCTCTGCATAATCATCCCAATCCTCTACATGTGGCTCACCTAGTTTACCTATAGATTTGGCAACAAGTAAAGAAACCGTGGCATCACCGGTTACGTTAATGGTAGTTCTTAACATATCTAGCGGTCTATCAACAGCAAATATCAATGCTAATCCAATCGCAATCTGATCTGGCTCAAATTTACCTACCGCTTGTAATACAATCACGAGCATGACCATTCCTGCACCAGGAACTGCGGCAGAACCGATAGATGCCATCAGCGCCGTCAGAACAATCGTTAGCTGATCCATCAGATCTAAAGGAACTCCTAACGCTTGCGCGATAAATACGGCAGCAACAGCTTGATACAGACTCGTACCGTCCATATTAATGGTAGCACCAACCGGTAGGACAAAAGAAGCTACTTCCTTTTCAACTCCCATGTGCTCCTCTACTCTTTCCATTGTGACTGGTAAAGTAGCGGCGCTGCTGCTTGTTGTAAATGCCAATAACTGCGCAGGAGCCAATTTTTCTAAAAACCAAAACGGGCTTTTTTTAACAAAAACACCGATCAAGAATAGATAAAAGCCAACCATCAATAAGAGACCTATTATTACGGTTAATGCATACCATAATAGGGCTACGAGTATTTCGGGATCTTCAGATGACACAACTACGGCTGCCAATAATGCAAAGACTGCATATGGAGCTGATAGCATAATTAAGTCAACCATTTTTAAAACAACATCATTCAAAGCATCAAAGAAATCCTTGATCGGCTTGACCCGTTCTTCTGGAATCAATAACATCGCTACTCCAAAAAAGATAACGAAGAAGATAATTTGCAGCATATTTCCGTTATCTGCCATGGCTCCAAATAAATTTGAGGGCACCATATCCTCGACAAATTGGAGCGGACCAGCACTTTTTTGGCTTTCTGCAGCCACCATTTTATTTACAATCCCAGGATCATTACCATAAGTCTGCGTTAATGTCTCAATCGTCTCCTCTGACACACCCCCTCCTGGCTGCATGATGTTTACAATCACCAGTCCAATGGTTATCGCAATAATCGTAGTACCCACATAAATAAGAATTGAGCGACCACCAATCTTTTTAAATTTAGAAATGTCCTGAAGGTCAGAGATCCCTTTTATAAGCGAAGCTAAGATCAAAGGAATCGCGATTAGTTTCAATAATTTTATAAAAATCGATCCCCAAGGTTTGATCCAATCTAACGTAAAGTCCTTACCACCATCAACATACCACATGGCTAGACCAAAGCCTATTCCCAAGAACATTCCGATTAGAATTTTTAGGTGCAATGGGAATTTCTTTTTTTGATTCGGAAGTGCTTTTGTCATGTCTATATACGCTTTATTGAGCGCCCTGAAAATACAAAAAAAAGCGTATCCAAAATATAGGATACGCCATAAATCTATTCAAAGAAAAAGCCCTCACGCGGCACTTCGACTTAGCTTAGTGACCTTGCAAGGGCTTTATTTTTATTTTAGAGGATCACCTTCCGATAACCTTCTTAGAGAAATTACTTTTCTCCTTTTTCCATCTCGTTTTTCAATGCAGATAAAGCATCTAAATCTCCCATTGTCGATTTCTCGTTTGAGCTATTGATGTTTTTCACTGCTTGATTATCGCCTCTTCCAGCTGGCTTCTTCTTAGCCGAAGTTGTTGGACGATCTTCACCTTCTTCGAACGTTCTGGTATGAGAAACGACAATTTTACGTGCATCTTTGTTGAATTCGATCACTCTGAAATCAAGTGTCTCATCAGCGTGTGCATTAGAACCATCTTCTTTTCTTAGGTGTTTCTTAGGACAAATTCCTTCTACACCGTAAGGTAATGAAACGATAGCCGCTTTGTCTTTCTTCTCTTCAATGATAGTTCCTTGGTGAACAGATCCGTCTTCGAATGTCGAAGCAAACACATCCCATGGATTTTCTTCCAATTGTTTGCGCCCTAGAGAGATTCTTCTGTTTTCACGATCTAATTCTAAAACAACCACTTCCATCTCATCTCCTACTTTGCAGAATTCTGATGGATGCTTGATTTTCTTCTGCCAAGAAAGGTCAGAAATGTGAATCAATCCGTCAACACCTTCTTCTAATTCTACGAAGACACCGAAGTTAGTGAAGTTACGAACTGTTGCTTTATGCTTAGACTCAACAGGATATTTTGTTTCGATATCAGCCCATGGATCTGGCATCAATTGCTTGATACCTAGAGACATTTTACGCTCTTCGCGATCTAATGTCAATACCTCTGCTTCTACTTCATCTCCTACTTTCATAAAATCCTGAGCCGTACGTAGGTGTTGTGACCAAGACATTTCAGAAACGTGAATCAAACCTTCAACGCCTGGAGCGATTTCAATAAATGCACCGTAATCAGCGATTACAACAACTTTACCTTTAACCTTATCTCCAACATTTACGCTTTCGTTCAATGCATCCCACGGATGTGGTTGCAATTGTTTCAATCCAAGCGCAATACGTTTCTTATTATCGTCGAAATCTAGAATTACAACGTTAATTTTCTCATCAAGCGATACGATTTCTTCTGGGTGATTCACGCGACCCCAAGAAAGGTCTGTAATGTGAATCAAACCGTCAACACCACCAAGGTCAATGAACACACCGTATGAAGTGATGTTCTTAACCGTACCTTCAAGAACTTGACCTTTCTCAAGCCCTCCGATGATTTGTTTCTTTTGCTCTTCCAACTCAGCCTCAATAAGTGCTTTATGTGAAACAACAACGTTTTTGAATTCGTGGTTAATTTTAACCACTTTGAATTCCATATTTTTACCAACATACTGATCGTAATCGCGAATTGGCTTCACATCGATTTGAGAACCAGGCAAGAAAGCCTCGATTCCAAATACATCTACGATCAAACCACCTTTAGTTCTGCACTTAACAAAACCAGTGATGATTTCTCCTGTTTTTAATACTTCGTTTACACGTTGCCAAGCGCGGTGTGTACGAGCTGTTCTGTGTGACAATACCAATTGTCCATATTTGTCTTCTAACTGCTCAACAAATACTTCAACCGTATCACCCACTTTTAAATCAGGGTTGTATCTAAATTCATTGATTGCGATAACTCCTTCTGATTTGTAGTTTACATTTACTACAACCTCTTTCGTTGTTAACATGATCACTTTACCGTCGATTACTTCTTTCTCTTGAATAGAGTTTAAAGTACCGTCATAAATCTGATTTAACTCAGCGATTTCTGCTGGTGAGTGACCATCATTTTCGTAAGCATACCAATCGAATTCCTTCTCTTCTTCCTTCGCTTCCTCTACTGGTGCTTCTTCTTTTACCGTTTCCGCTTCTACTGCTGGTGCTTCTGCCTTCGTTTCTTCTGTTGCTTCTACTTGCGTTTCTTCCGCTGCAGTTGCTTTTACTTCTTCAGAAACTTCTTCTTGTTTGTTTTTATCTTCTGCCATGATGGCGTTGTTTTTGTATCTCAACTACCCGAAGCTGAGAGTTTTTATACGTTTCCGGCCGGGTACCGGTTCGCTTCCCTTCGAAACGAAGCGCAAAGGTAGTGTTTTTCAGTAAAGTAAGCAATAGATTAACTCAATTTTCAGCAATGAACTAGAACTTCATTATTTTCACATAAGTAATTAACTGACTTTGTTCGTACACATGAAGGTAATAGAGACCTCTAGAGAGCTCAGATAAATCCAATACAACTTCTCCAGTATAATCAGCTGTCTGGTTAACAATTCTACCATTAAGATCAAAGATTTTAATCGCTCCATTTGCGATGGAAGTAGTCGATTCAACTGTCAAGTGATTCGTGAAGGGAATAGGATAAACTTGAACGGATGAATTAAAGTAATTTGCTTGAATGCCAGCATCGTCGATAACATCAATGGTCTTGCAAACCGAGTCGCTACTGCAAATATTATCTACGTACATACAAACATCGTATGAGCCTGGACCTGGAAATGTATAACTGACACTTTTACCTTCCAAGGTGTCATCCAAAATAATCCACTCATAATCAGCAAAGCTCAATGGATCAGCCGTAAAATCATAAACCAATCCCTCATTAGATGAGTTAAAATCTGCAATAACCGAATCGCAACAATAATACTCGTCTCGTTCTATTTCAATCAACTCCCCAATATCACTAACAGAATTCGTCAGTTCCAATGCATAACTTGTAAAGGACATATCATAGATGATCACATCATCCCGTTCATCAGTATATGGTGTATAAAGATCAGAAGGACATGTACCATTTCCAAGCGAATCATACTTGAGCAAAAGTATTTGTCTTAAGTCATCCGCATAAATTCTTCCTGTTCTGATAAAGCCGCCATCAGGAGATTTTTCTAATTGACTTACCCGATGCGCCTGATCATTCAATAATTGTTCTTTTTCCCATACAATATCGAGGGAGGCATCTATTTTTACCAATCCGGCTTGTTCTTCACTGAAAGTGGCTAATACAGCTGACCCATCTTCATAGGCATACATATCTGAAACTCCGACTATTCCGGATTCTTGTTCAATTGTAACCGCCTGTATTAGATCGCCCTCTCCTGCAAATTGGACCAATAGAAAATCCCCGTCAAAAGATTGGAATTCAACTAAGAGATCATTTGTACTTAGCTCTACAGCACAGTCAGCTTCTCTATTGTTAAATCCTTTCGCCCAAATAAATTCTCCGGTTGAAGATACGCGCATAAGAAATCCATAATGGTACCAAGGGCCAGGTATACCATACGACTCAGTATAACCAACAAATAAAAAATCTCCGTTTTCAAGTTGTATGAAATCCTGAGGCGTTTCCCATTCCGGTAATAAATCTGGTGTGTAACGATTCGACCATACGATATTACCATCAAAGTCTAGCTTAACTATTATTCCTTCAACCCTGGAAAAGTCTTCGGTTGTATGGACGACTATACCCGCACACACCAAACCGTCTTCTGTAACGATCATTTTATAGAGTGAAGCTTTTGAAAATTCGGGGATGTCCGCAAGATACCGCTTCGACCAAATAGTATTTCCCGATGCATCCAGCTTAGATAAATGGGTGTAATACGTATTATTTGCTCTACTTACGACATAAAGATACTCTCCATCAGTACCTACCGCGTTTACCGTTTCTCCAGAACCGTAATTAAATTCCTTTATCCATTGCAAATCTCCCTCATCATCGGTGAGCATGCAGTAAGAAAAATCTGAATCCCCTGGGATTCCTATATCAGACTTCCCTCCCCAAAAAAAACTTGAATCTCCGTAAGGAACAACATCATCGAGCCACATATCTTTCCAATCCCCAATTATTTTACTGTAAGGTATCTGCGCAAGGAGAATATTTTGGTTGCAAGAGACAAATAAAAATAAAAGTGTAAGATTAAGAAATAGCGATTTTAGTTTCAGTTTCATAATCTTGAATTTGGCATCTATTAAGAAATGGGCTCAAATATTTTAATCATAAAATAACGAATAAAAGATGAATATGACCTTCTCATGTTTAAAAAAAATGCTATGAATAATATTGGTATCTTTGAAAGAACGATTATTGAAGATCTAAAGATGACACAATCCTCCTTCAAGACTTATAAAAATGTTGACCGCCAGCATGATCAAGTGCATTTTAGTGTAACCCGAATGGAGGAAATCTTTAAAAAACACAAAGGAGAACCTGACGAACCACACCGCCATGAGTTTTACACCCTAATGATTGTGCAAGAAGCAGTAGGAAAACATTTTGTCGATTTTAATGGTTTTGATTTAGGAAAAAGGCAGGTTTATTTTATTGCTCCAGGTCAAGTTCACCAAATGTTGGAAAAAGAAATGTCGAAGGGTTACGTCATTACATTCGATCAACAGTTTTTAATGAATAATCATATTCCTGAATTATTTATCGAGGACCTCAATCTCTTTAATGCTTTTGATTATAGCCCACCATTAGAGCCATCAAAAGAAGAATTCGAAAAATTATTATTCGCTGCTGACGAAATCAATCGGGTTGTAAATTCTAACCAGTCCTTTAAAATGGAAGCTGCCGGTGCATGGTTAAAGGTATTTCTCATTTCTTGCTATAATAGTTGCTCATTAGCTCCTGGTGATCGCAGTATTCAAGATCATCAGAATGATCTACTGAAAAGGTTTAAGGCGTTGATTAATGATCATTATGTCGAATGGCATGGAACCAGTGAATATGCAGATGCCTTACATATAACTCCTGATCACTTGAATAAGGTGGTCAAGCTTCAAACTGGAAAGACGGCAAAAGAGCATATTCAGGGACGTATCACGTTAGAAGCAAAGCGATTACTTCATTTTTCTGGTCAAAGTATTAAAGAAATTAGTTTTGACCTTGGATTTTCTGAACCCGCCAACTTCAGTGCATTCTTTAAAAAGTGTTCGGGATATAGTCCGAGCAAATTTCGCCCATAATCCTACCCTCTTTATCAGTTACAATTCTTGAGAACGGATTTTCATAAGTCTTCCTCGTTTTTTGATAATACATGTTTAAACATATACATCTAACTTTGTTTTCAAATCGAGATGTTATGGACCGAAAGAAATTTTTACAGAGAACACTAATAGCGGGAGCAGCTGGACTTACTGCACCAACTTTATTAAAAGCTGCTGCAAAAGAAAAAAAAGAATCGACTTATGACAAATTAATCGAGCAAGTAGGATTTAACCATTTACCAAATAAGGAGGACAAAACAATGAATACGGTCATTCACAGAGCAGAAACCCGCGGACATGCTAACCACGGTTGGTTGAACACACACCACACTTTTAGTTTTGCAAATTATTATAATCCAGAGCGTATGCATTTTGGTGTTTTGCGTGTATTGAATGATGATTGGATAGCTGCTGGAACGGGGTTCGGAAAACATCCCCACGATAATATGGAGATCATTTCCATTCCATTAGAAGGAGCTTTGGAACACCAAGATTCTATGGGCAATAAAGCGGTGATTGCAGAGGGAGACATACAAGTGATGAGTGCCGGAACAGGCGTTTTTCACAGTGAATACAATAAGAATAAAGAGAAAGAAGCCCGTTTCATACAGATTTGGTTATTTCCGAATAAAAAACAGGTTGAGCCACGATATGATCAAATCACCTTAACGAATGTGATCAAAAAGAATGAGTTGAACCAGATCCTCTCCCCTAACAAAGATGATGAAGGTGTTTGGATTCACCAAGATGCTTGGTTTAATTACGGTGATTTTGATCAAGACAAGTCAATTGACTACAAAATCAAAAGAAGCGAAAACGGATTGTATGCTTTTCTAATTGACGGAGAGGCAACTATCAACGGCATCGACTTAAATAAAAGAGATGGATTAGGTATTTGGAATGAAACCAATGTATCCATCAAAGCAAAAAAAGGAAGTAAAATTTTACTCATAGACGTTCCAATGTCCATCTAATAACATAAAAAACAAAATGGAAAACAAAACAACATGGGCAATTGACCCATCACACTCAGATGTAATGTTCAAAGTAAGACACATGATGATTTCAACGGTGTCTGGACATTTCGAAGACTTTAACGCAACTGTAAATGCAGATTCAGATGATTTTTCAGGAGCGGAGGTTGAATTTTCAGCAAAGATTGATTCAATCAATACTAAAAATGCTGATCGCGACGCGCACTTAAAGTCAGACGAATTCTTTAATGCGGAATCATTTCCCGAATTAAAATTTAAATCAAAATCATACGATGGCAATAAACTCGTTGGTGACTTAACCATTCGTGACGTAACTAAAGAAGTAACTTTCGATACAGATTTTAATGGAGTAGCAACAGACCCATACGGACAAACAAAAGCAGGTTTTGAAATCAGCGGAAAAATTAACCGTAAGGATTTTAACCTAACATGGAGTGCGGTTACTGAAGCTGGCAAGATTGTTGTTTCTGATGAAGTAAAACTCATTGTTGACGCACAATTTGTGAAGCAATAAACCTACTCTTCTTGCAAAACAATGAAACAGTGGCTTTAATCGGTCACTGTTTTTTTTGTCGTTCACTAAGCATGATAGACGAAAACATTGATTGAACTGGTCGTCAATTCATTTTGAATATTCCACTTAGAATCGTAATTTTGCATGCATATTTCGAGCGGGTTCGAAATAACCAAACAAGCAAAATCTCACAACATGAAAGATGTATATATAGTATCAGCTGTCCGAACACCAATGGGTAGTTTTGGCGGTGCATTGTCAACTGTTTCTGCTACACAATTAGGAGCAACAGCAATTAAAGGAGCTTTGGAAAAAGCGAATATCTCAGCGGATAACGTTGACGAAGTATTTATGGGAAACGTACTTCAAGCTAATTTGGGTCAGGCACCTGCACGTCAAGCGGCTTTGTTTGCAGGACTTGGTCAGGATGTTCCATGTACTACAGTAAATAAAGTATGTGCATCAGGAATGAAATCGATTAGTTTAGGAGCCCAAACCATTCTTGCTGGCGATAATGATATCGTAGTTGTTGGTGGAATGGAAAATATGAGTGCTGTTCCTCATTATTACAACGCGCGTACTGCTACAAAGTTAGGCGATGTTAAAATGGTTGACGGAATGGTGAAGGACGGTTTAACAGACGTTTATAATCGCGTTCATATGGGTGTTTGTGCTGAAAAATGTGCGACAGAAGAAAATTTCTCAAGAGAAGAACAAGATAACTTTGCAATTGAATCATACAATCGTGCTGCTAAGGCATGGGCAGATGGAAAATTCGCTAATGAAGTTGTTCCAGTTGAAGTTCCACAGAGAAGAGGTGAACCGGTTATTGTCGCTGAAGATGAAGAATACAAGAATGTGAAAATGGAGAAAATTCCAAACTTACGACCTGTATTTGATAAGGAAGGAACAGTAACTGCGGCTAACGCATCTACATTAAATGATGGTGCGTCAGCATTGATTTTAGCAAGTGCTGAGGCAGTTGAAAAATATGGTTTAAAGCCAATTGCAAAGGTTGTTGGTTATGGTGATGCTGCGCGTGAGCCAGAATGGTTTACAATGGCGCCTTCTAAAGCAGTTCCGGTAGCATTGAAGAAAGCAAATCTTGAAATTAGTGATATTGATTATTGGGAATTAAACCAAGCATTTTCTGTTGTTGGATTGGCTAACACAAAAGCGTTAGGATTAGATCCAGCAAAAGTTGATGTAAATGGTGGTGCCGTAGCATTAGGTCACCCGCTTGGAAATTCTGGTTCAAGAATAATCGTTACGTTAATCAACGTACTGAAGCAAAACGGTGGAAAATATGGTGCTGCAGGTATTTGCAACGGTGGCGGAGGAGCATCTGCTATGGTGATAGAGAATATTGACTAATTTTCTTTCAATAAAATAATGGAAAGCGTTCGCCATTGGTGGACGCTTTTTTTATGGAATTGAAATTGATTTTTACTTGGATATTGCTATAAATTTACGACCTTGACAAACCCACAATCATTTATATTATACAAACCAAAAGATATTATAGCCGGTGATTTTTATTGGATGGAACCGCTAGAAAGTCTGAACGGAGCAAACGACACGACAACTTTATTTGCAGCGGCCGATTGCACGGGCCATGGTGTGCCGGGTGCAATGGTTTCGGTTATTTGTAATAATGGCCTCAATCGATCTGTTCGATAGAAAGGACAAGTTGAACCGGGTAAAATATTGGATGAAACAAGAGCTATTGTATTGTCTGAATTTGAGAAATCAGAAGAGGATGTTAAAGACGGTATGGACATTGCCCTATGCAGTTTGACCGGCAGAACTTTAAAGTTCGCTGGCGCCAACAATCCGCTTTGGATTATACGAAAAGGGTCTACAAATTTGGAGGTGATTAAAGGTAATCAACAACCGATCGGAAAATTTGATAATGCCGTTCCGTTCACCACCCACTCAGTAGAACTTGAAGAAGGTGATACATTCTATGTATTCTCTGATGGCTTTGCTGATCAATTTGGTGGAGAACAAAATAAGAAGTTTAAAAGTATCAATTTTAAGAAATTATTACTCTCCATCCAAGATCAAAACATGGATGAACAGCGAATAACTTTAGATAAAGCTTTTACCGATTGGCAAGGAGATATGGATCAAGTAGATGACGTCTGCGTTATTGGGGTGCGTGTATAACCAATTGTTTATAGCTGACAGCGAATCATTCGATCTTTTCCTTGCATATCTGATTTTACCTGAACGTATTGATAACCGAGTTCCTCGAGCATGATTTTGGTTTCTTTCCCAAAAGATTCGTGTATTTCAAAAAATAAAAAACCTTTCGGATTTAGCTGTTCAAGCCCTAAAATGCCAATGCGTTTGTAAAATAATAACGGATCTTCGTCAGCTACAAATAACGCTAAATGTGGTTCAAATTTAAGCACGTTTGTGTTCATTTGAGTTTTATCCGATTCGAGGACGTATGGCGGATTACTGATAATAACGTCAAATTTAGGAAGGTCGGCGAGATCTTCTTGCAGGATATCTTTTTCTACAAAATGAATATCAACTTGGTTAAGGTTAGATGAAGCTTTTGCCATGTTAAGTGCTTCTGGGGAAACATCCAAAGCAAATACATTCAATCGCGGAGCATTTTTCTTGATCGCAATGGGTATACAACCACTTCCAGTACCAATGTCTAGCAATTGCTCGTGATTGTTCAAACTCTCTAAAACCCACGCAACCAATTCTTCTGTCTCTGGTCTTGGAATCAGTACATTATTATCCACTTTTATGCGACAATCAAAAAATTCTGTTTCGCCAATAATATAATGGAAAGGTTCCGACTTTTCTAATCGTTTCGCCACCTGACGCATTTCCAATATCTCAGACTCTGATAACCGCTGCTCTCCTATCCTGACTTCTATCTTGGATAATCCGTACTGTGCCTCGCAGCACCAATAAAACATATTCTCAACCTCGCGTTCCCCGTAAAGGTCAGTTAACTTCTCCTTAAAATAGGGTAAGAGGTCAATTAATTTATTGGTTGGTGTAAACACGATCTGAAATCTTGTGGTGCCTAGTACTCGCGAATAAAGAAATCGGTACGTCGGTTTTGTGCACGATTTGTAGCATTGGTATTCGGTACTTTTGGTTTCGATTCTCCAAATCCTTCCGACTTTAATCGATCAGCGCCTATACCTTTTGAAATGATATAATCCATCGCGACTTTTGCACGATTAGCACTCAGTACTTTATTGCTACCAGCATCTCCAACATCATCCGTATGACCTTGAATCGTGACTTTTAATGTTGGATTTTCTTTTAAAAACTTAGCAAATTGATCCAAAATAAACTTGGAATCTTCAGTCAATTCATAAGAGTCTGTTGCATAAAGAATTTCATCGATCGTAAATGCCTTACCAACTTCAATGGTGTCAATCTCCATGGCAATATCTTCAGTGAAGGTTTCTTCATCATCCACTAAATCTTCTGCCTTGATCAATTTTGTATCAAAAGAATGGCCTTCTTTCTTTACTGAAATCATAACATCTTGTGGTTCATCTTCATCTACATTTACAACGGCTGCAAATTTACCGTCATCACCATTCACCTTAACTTGCACAGTTTCATCTGTATTTTTATAGGATATTTCAACAACAGCATCTTTCACAGGCTCACCATCTTCGTCTTTCACCTCCCCTTTATAAAACTTAACCTTCTTCGGTCGGGCTTCTTCGTATAATTCAAAATAATAAATATCGTATCCTTTTGAACCTTCATTGCGAGAAGTAAAATAAGCCAAATGCCCGTCGGTAGAAACAACCAACCCTACCTCATTACCTTCTGAGTTAATTGGGTAACCAATGTTTTTAGGCTCCGACCAAGATCCATCATCATTTTGACGTGAATAGAAAATATCTGATCCGCCAGCTCCCGGTCGATCGACGCTACAGTCAGATACAAAATACATCGTTTCGCTATCTTGGTGGATGAACGGAGCTTTATCGTGTCCCTCTGAATTGATCGGTCCACTCACAGCTCTAGCTTGCGACCAGCTGCCATCCACCTGACGCGTTGAATAATAAATATCTGTTAACTGAGATCCTTCGCGCCAAGAAGCAAAATAAAGCGTATTCCCATCGGGTGACAATGTCGGCTGCGCTTCCCACCCGTCTGTTGTATTCACAGCTGGACCAAGATTTTCAAGTGGTGTCCAGATAAAATCTGCCCATCCATTATCAGAACGTTCAAAGGTGGTTCGGTAGATATCACAATTGGCGTGTGGTTGATAGTCCACTTCTTCACAAGCACAAATAAACATTTCTTTATTATCAAGTGAAAGTGAAACACCTCCGTAATTCTGATAAGCAGGTGTATTAAAAGGAGCTCGTAAAGGCTCTCCTCCGTTAAAATCAGTATTGACATCCTTCCGCTGACTCATTGTAAATGATTCAATAACCGCTTTTACAACACCACTAGGGTTATCTGACTTTCCTTTACGTGTAAAAAAGATCAATTCATTATCAGGGGAGATCATTGGCAAATACTCATCCTTCACGGACGATACATTTCTGACCTCTTTTGGATCATAAGGTACAGGATTGGCAAAAAACTCCTCAAAAAAGGCCATTTCTGACAAGATCTCTTCGACATCCGCTTTATTTTTTGCATACGTCTCACTGAATTTCTCAGGGTCTTTTGACTCAAAATCAACAAATGATTTAAAATGAACCGCAGCCTCACCTTTTTCACCGATTAAATAGGCGATATAACCCAATTTATAATAAACATCAGAATGAAAATCTGGACAGTATTCAACCACCTTTTTATATGCATTTGCCGCATTTTTATAAGCTGTACTTAATTGGTTAAAATTAGCTTGACCTTGATCAAACTTTTCTTGGATCGATTCTGCATGCTCAAACTTAAACACAGCATATGAATAGAAAACATAAGCATTCTCCGGTGCCAATTCAAGTACCTGTGTATACAATTCAGCGCGTGTACGCTTATCATTTTTAGAACTTTCAGCTTGTTCCATTAATTTTGAGGTCTTCTTATGCTCCGGCTCCATACAAGCTTCGTCTTCAACTTGTCCATAAACGACAGTTGAGCATAAAAGCGTAATCAATAAGATCTTGTGAAAAGGTAGTTGTCTAGTCAAAAGCATGCGTTTTTCTTAAAGTTTGTCTGATCCAAGTGACCTGTTTGTTCGTGTGATAAATTCCAATAACCATACCACTCTATACACGTCCATTTTATATTACTTTAAAACAGCGTTTTGGTTACAGTTTTTTGGGAGATTTTAGACCAATTTTTTCCACATACTTTTGATTGGGTTAATTGTCTATACCTGAACCCTCACGATATCCCTAGAAATAATAACGAAACAGAAAGTCTAACGTGGCTAAATGTGTATTAAAATCATCAAGTGGTTCGTAGCTGTTTTTCCAAACATCTAGCAATTGATAGCGTGCCAATACCCCTACTTCAATTTTACCCCAATCCTTTTCTAAAAGTCGATTAACTCCGGCCCCCAAATAGGGCTGAACGTTATTGGTCACACTGGTCACGTTGGCGCCTATCGTGACATTATTCAACTCCTTTACTGATAGATTATAAACCAAACCTGTTCCGGCCATGGCATACATATTACCGCTTAAATGAAAATTAAATAATAACGGAACATGTAACGCATTAAAACGATTGCTGGTAACCAAAAGTCCATTTTGAAAACCGTCAAATGCAGAAAACTCAAATTCTAAACCTGTATTCAGCGCTGTAAACTCATTGAACCAGTGTTTAACCGGAACACCAACTGTGAAACCATATCCACTTTGATTGGTCCTCAACCCCGTTACTTTTTGACGTGACATTTTCACTTTCCATGCTGGGTTAATCGTTAACCCCAACTGAGTGCCTTGCGCTTGCGATTGTCCTGCTGAAAATAGCAGATGAAAAACTAGTCCAATTTTTATAAAATTCGTCATCTTTATTTGTGTCGATATAATTATCATCTTTTCCCCTCCCACTCTGCATAAAACTGATCGAGATACTTTTCCATGAACTGATGGCGATCTTCAGCCAGTTTTTTACCTGTCACCGTGTGCATTCCGTCCTTTAAAAGTAGCAGTTTTTCGTAGAAGTGATTTATAGTATGGGTTCTTTTTTTACGATATTCCTCAGCGGATTTAAAAGTGTTTGGCGAAATCTCTGGATTATAAATCTCATTCCCAAATTTACCTCCAAAAGCAAAGGTTCTGGCTACACCAATTGCACCGATGGCATCTAATCGATCCGCGTCTTGAACAATCTTTCCTTCTATAGATTTCATTTTATTATCAATCCCCCCTTTAAATGAACAATTAGCAACGATATGTTGCACTTCATCTATAATTTGAGCTGACACTCCTTCCGTTTTTAAAATATCATTGATGCGATCTTCCGCCACCTGATCTGCATTTTCGACAAATTTATGATCAGCGATATCATGCAAAAGTGCAGCGATTTCCACTATAAAGGGATTTGCTTCTTCGTCTCGACAGATTAGGTTTGCATTTTTTCGAACGCGGTCGATGTGAAACCAATCATGACCAGTAGATTCACCAGAAAACATCTCTTTTAATTGCTCTTCAATATTTTTTATGATTTCTTTTTCTTTCACTGGATTCGTGGTTTTTAATAGCTGATGGTGATCATAAATAACGCAAGAGATAATCCTTTATTCTGTTCGGATTAATCATATCAATCGGGTGCGGGATATAAGTTAAACAAACATATTCACCTCCTACAAGGTCCGCATATTTTTTCGTCTCTTCTTGGGTTACCATTTTGTCCTTATCGCCGATTCCGATTACGGAAGGAGTACTAACTGTTTTAAACAACGCATCCTCGGTTCTTTTGCTATCGCCCATTTCTTTCATCATTTGAGCTGTTTTAAGCATAAGGTTTTGCCAATGTTCTTTACCGTGTAAATGACTTAAACGATTTGCAAAAGCTGGAACTTTCTCTTGAATGATCTCCGGATTGAGTAATTGTATTTCTTTTTTTGCTTCGGTTGGACTCCATGAAAATTTTGTACCAAGCGTAATTATTTTGGAAAATCGCTGCGGTGCTTTTATCGCAGCAGACAAGGCTACATATCCTCCCATACTATAACCAAAAACCGATACTTCTGTCAGGTAATTATCCTCAAGATAGGTCAGTAGGTTTTCAACAAATAAATCAATCGAATAGGGTAACTCTGATTGCCTCCAACCATGACCTTCAAAGTCCATTAAATGAATACTAAATTGCTCAGATAAAAGTGCTGTTAAAGGTTCCAATTGCTCTTTGCAACCCAAAGCTCCATGGAGTAAAACCAAGTCTTTTTTCATTACGGTTCTGATTCAATGCTAAGACTTTACTTCCTCTGAACCGTCGGCATGTTTTGCAAATCGTCCTTTCAGAGGACCATGAGATTTTTCTCGTTCTTTCCATGGCCAACCGCCAAACTGAGTACGTTGGTAATCCTGTATTGCTTCTTGAATCTCAGCTGTTGTATTCATGACAAACGGTCCGTGTTGCGCAACAGGTTCTTTGATTGGTCGCCCCTCTAACAATAGCAAATAAGCAGCATCGTTACCAGAATTCACAAAGGTCATTGCCTTATTTGGCTTTAGCTTCATAAAATGATTCCCTTGTATTTGATGATTCTCGAGCGACAATTCTGTCCCTTCATAGAAATATAAATTACGATTAATGGATTCGACAGCAGCATCTAATTCAAATGCCCCTCCAGGGTCAACGCAAATCGTCATGATTCTCACGCCGTTTTCTTTGTCAGCAGCCCAAGATTCTGGTGTCGTGCCTGGGGCCTTCTTCTCCTGATACTCACCTGCAACTAAATCAATTTTAGTCTTTTTGCCATTGTACTCCGTCGTAATGACTGGAATATCCTCTTTCCATAACATTTTGAAGTGTGGGTCCACCATTTTTTTCTTTGCAGGTAGGTTTAACCAAATTTGGAAAATCTCTAAATGATTGGGTTTGTCTTTATGCAAGAGCGGAAACATCTCAGAGTGTTGAACTCCTTTTCCGGCCGTCATCCACTGAACATCACCTGCCATAAAACGGCCTGCCGCTCCAAGTGAGTCGCTGTGATCAACTACTCCTTGTTTATTGATGGTTACCGTCTCAAATCCGCGGTGAGGATGATAAGGAAAGCCTGGCATTTTCTGGCCATGGTACATGCTCCACCCATCTTTACCTGAAAAATCTTGTCCCATATAACGACCTTTTAGGTGAGATCGATCTGGTCCCATTTCGTCATTTCCTTGGGGGTATTGATCGTTATGATAAGCACAGAAAATAAATGGATCTTCCGTTTTCCATGGAAAAGTAATCGCTCGTTGTGATATAATCAAATCAGTCATCTTTAAAGTTTACTTTAGCGTGAGAACCGTCGCAAAACGGCTTATTTGAAGAGGCTCCACAACGGCAGAACGCATTGGTTCCTGAAAGTGTTGTCGTCTCTCCATTTTGTGTTTTTTAAATTTATTTTTCCATCAACTAACAAAGGGCCATTTTCCATTAGGCTGGCGTTGATCATGTCTACTGAATCTTGTTCTTGGCCTTCATACGACAGTGCTCCCGATGGACAGGCGTTAATCTGCGTTTTTAATTCGGCAGTTGTCGCATTCTCCATGGTAATCCAAGGTTTGTCTTTTGGATGATAAACATTAGGCAACATCTTTACACAAACGGCGGAATGCATGCACTTTTTCGGCTTCCAAAAAATAGTAAAGCTGTCATTTTCATATGTTTTAATTATTTCGCTACTCATATATTCATGTCTTTTCAAAGGGTTGCTTTAAAAATAATCAATAAAATCGGTATTTGTTCGCAAGGGCTGCTCATCTCTCCCCTGCAGCTTTAATTCTGCGTATTAAACCGGGGCTAATTTTTCAATTTCAGTCTTTATACTGTTTTTTATTCAGGAGAATTGTTCGACCTTTATCAAACCCGAAACCGCCTTTTCTAATTTCAAACCCATACATTGAAGAAAGGTGTTTTTTTTCAGAAGTGAGCGGAATCAACTATTCCTAAAGCTAGTTAAGTAATAATTCGTTTCCTTTCCGCTCAAGAAGACCCATTGGTGAATCTTAATCTCCAATGGGTCTTCTATTATTCCTTTGCTAATGCTTATTTTTGAATTGATGAATCTAAAAGGAATGCATAAGATAAAGTGGTTGAAGAAAGCGGCGATGGATCGAAAGTTCCTATTTATCGTCATGCTTTTTGGTTTGTCCAGCTGTTTTGAAATCATTCAGGAGATTGACCTAAATGAGGATGGGAGTGGACACTTAGAGGTCGTTCTCAATTTTAGCAGAAGCCAGACAAAAATAGATGCCTTATTATTATTAGATCAAGTCAATGGTCATTCGATTCCAACGCTTAAAGAGACTGAAGAAAAATTCAATACCCTTGTTGATTCGGCTAGAAGTTCTAAAGGTATTACGCAAGTTAAAAGTCATTTTGACCAAGATCAATACATCTTTGAATTTTCATGTGATTTTGATAAAATTGAAAGAATCAATCAGCGTGTTTATCAAATTGCTAAAATGAAAGATTCTACGGCAGTTTTAAACCAACTTTTTACTTATAAAAATCAAGTCTTTAAACAATCATTGGGAAAACCGATGATCAAGGCATTTAATAAGATGTCCATGGCAGATCGCGAAGTGCTAGTTGGAGCGGACTATACTTCCATTTTTAGATTTAAAAAAGAAGTTATTTCTAATTCTAATCAAGCTGCAATGCTTAAACCCCATAAAAAAATTGTTATTTTGCACTCGTCGGTCATGGAACTTATCCACCACCCAGAGCGAGTAAACCATACTATTAAAGTGAAAAAATGAAAAAGTTAGCCCTATTCCTATTAGCAGTCAATTCAATATTTGTCAATGCACAAAATGTATTAGAATATGTTCCTGAATCAGCAGAATGCGTCATATCATTAGACGGACGAGCATTGACGGATAAAATTGGTAAGAAAAAGATTGAAAACTCCGCTGCATTTTTAGAGATCGTTCAGGATTTTCTATTCCAGGGCGATAGCAAAGGTAAAATTAGTGATTTAGGCATCGATTTGAAAAATGATTTTGTTTTCTTTTTCAATGCTGACACCTCTATGGAGTACATGGGTTATCTCTATGGAATCGATAAGAAGAAAACATTTGAAAAATACATTCAAGAAAATACTGGAGAAGGCAAACGCAGAGACTTAAAGGATTATTCCGTCATCTTTTTTGAAGGAAATTATGACTTATTAGCTTGGGATAAAAGTCATGCGATCTATCTTAATATTGACTACTTGCATGATTCACTGCGTCCGGTGGATGAAGTTAATTCTTGGGATTGGTTTTACGAAGACATGACCGAACAGGTTGAGGAAGCTTTAGTGGTTGAAATGACTGAAGAAGATATTGCCAAGCAAGAAGCAGAGCGCAAAGCGCAGGAGGAAGCGGAAGAGCGTCGCGCAGCTGAACGCATCGCCAAATTACAAAATGCCTATCTCGAACAATTGAATCAATATTTTGGTTCAAAACCGAAGACCAACATTCAAGACAATAAAGACTATATGACGGGTAAAGATCCAAATGGAGATGTTTATCTCTGGATTTCTCAAGCTAGAAATGTACGCGACTTTGACTATTATACCAACTTCTATAACCGAAGAAGGTCTTATCGCAAATTTATGTATTCATTCAATAATTTCTTTGGTAATCAAATTGCGATGAACGGACTCTTTACAGGAACGCAAGTACAAGTTATATCAGACATGTCGTTTGACGATGAGATTGCTCAGTATTTTAAAGAAATCTACAGCTCTACTATTTCGAAAGATTTTTTCCAATACATCAATACGGAAAAGGCATTGGCTGTTTCTTCTTTTTCTGTAAAGTCTGATAAAGTCTGGGAGTATTATCCGCGTATTTATGCAAAAATGTACGAGAAGCTTTATTCTCGCAATGCAGATTATTCGCAAGAGGTGGAGGTTTTATTAGACTTCATTAGCATTTTTATGGATGAAAAGGCTTTAGGTGAAATTGCTACCGGTGACGCCGTTTTTGTGCTCAAAGACATAGCGCCAGTAGAGGTGAAATATAAGAGCTATGAATACAACGAAGATTATTCAGAGCGAACAGAAGTGGAAAAAACGAGAAATGAACTATTTCCAGAGTTTTTAGGGATGTTTACAACGAAGAATAAAGGATTTTTAGATAAACTCTTGAATTTAGCGGTAAAAAACGAAGTCATGTATCGTGATAATCAATACTATTATTCAGATGGAGAAAATCGCGATTTACCTTTTAAAATTGGCTTTACGGTTCAAAACGGTATTGCTTTTATTGGTTCTGATTTAGACGAAATCAAAGCAATAGCAGAAGGGAAAGGAAAAGATGGTGCTTCA
>Ga0181553_10001081_pt1 | contig 24327 bp, 29 predicted proteins | sample 011ome_17_FD_133753 | JGI IMG/M metagenome (GOLD analysis project Ga0181553, IMG submission 133753) | Coastal salt marsh microbial communities from the Groves Creek Marsh, Skidaway Island, Georgia - 011502XT metaG (megahit assembly) | ecosystem: Environmental > Aquatic > Marine > Intertidal...
GGAAAAATTGGAGATTTGGCAGAGCGCTACAGTAAAAATACAGAACTAAGGAAATTCAACAGCAATAGAGGATCAAAACATTTTATTTATATGAACCGAACATTTTTTGGGTTGTACAATTTAATGTTTGATTTAAAAGCAAATGCTGTAAAAATTAATCAATTTCAACATTACAAATGATACACCTAAAACGCCAAGATTTTGAAGAACTAGATCATATTTTTAGAATAAATTTGATCAACAGTTGCTCTGGATTTAAATCTGCAAACTTGATTGGAACTAAGTCAAATTTGGGAATTCCAAATGTGGCTGTTTTTAGTTCAGTGACTCACTTGGGTTCCAACCCTCCATTGCTTGGTATCATATTTAGGCCTGTGACTGATGTGCCTCGAAATACTTATGAAAATATTAAAGAAACTGGGCAGTTTACAATCAATCATATTGACGCTTCTATCATAAATGATGCGCATCACACTTCTGCCAAATACGATAAAGATGTTTCAGAATTTGATATTACTGGTCTTGAAGAAGAATATAAAAATGGCTGGCATGCCCCTTTTGTTAAAAATGCACCTATTCAAATGGCACTAACCTATTGCGAGGAGTACAAGATAAAGGCAAATGGTACAATTCAGCTTATAGGAGAAATTAAAGATTTATTTATAAAATCTGATCTTCTTGAAAAGGATGGTTTTATTAATTTATCCAAAGCTAATATTGTAGCAATTAATGGATTAGATGGATATGCCGTTCCAAAACTTAAAGAGCGAATGACCTATCAAAGGCCAAAAAAAATAGTTAAAACAAAATAAAAACTCGTTGAAAAAATCCGAGTTACCATCAAAAATCTGTGTAGTGTGCCAACGCCCGTTTTCGTGGCGCAAAAAATGGGAACGCAACTGGGAATTTGTGAAATATTGTAGCAAAAAATGCAGCAGCAAAAAGACATATCGCTAGTTTGGTTTAGAAATGATTTGAGAACTCAAGACAATACTGTTTTGCAATCTGCCCTTTCAACTTCTAAGCAAGTTATCGGAGTCTATTTTTTGGAGTCCAATATGTTTAAAATAAATAAATATGGGTTCAAAAAAATGGAAAAGTTCAGGGTTAAATTCCTTCTTGAAACTTTAAATTGTCTTCAGCAAGAGCTTCATAAATTAAATATCACGCTTTTAGTGTATCAAGATTCTGCAAAAGAGCAAATGAAACATATTGTGGAAACTCACAATGTTAGCACTATTTATTTACAAAAGGAATGGACTGATGAAGAAAATACTACGTTTAATGATGTAAAGAATAGCCTAGCCAATACTGTTTCTTTTTATGAGGTTTATGATCAATTTTTATTTCACCCAGAAGATATTCCATTTCATTTTATAGAAACGCCAAAAGTATTTACACATTTTAGAAAACAACTAGAGAAAAAAGCTAAAGTTAGAAGTTTAACAAAAATTCATCCTCAGAGTGCTTCATTTTTATTGGAAACTACAACCAAAATTCCTACTTTGAAAGACTTAGGCTACGAAGATTTTGAGATCGATAATAGAACTGTTTTTCCATTTCTTGGTGGAGAAAATGCAGCATTTCAGCGGTTGGAACATTACTTTTTTGAAACCAAAGCAATTGGTGTTTATAAAAAAACTAGAAATGGGCTTTTGGGAGTCAATTACAGCTCGAAATTTTCTCCTTGGCTTGCAAATGGAAGCTTATCAGCGAGACAAATTTTTTGGAATATTAAAGAATTTGAAAGTCAATTTTTTTCTAATCAATCAACCTATTGGTTGATTTTTGAATTGATTTGGCGTGATTTCTTTAAGTATGTTTCACTCAAGCATGGCAATGAAATTTTTAAAATAGATGGCATTCTGAAACAACAATACGAATGGTCGAACCATCAAAAATATGTTAATGAATGGATTCATGGTGAAACTTCTGACGATTTTGTAAATGCCAACATGCTCGAGCTCAAAAATACAGGCTGGATGAGCAATCGAGGGCGACAAAATGTAGCCTCCTTTTTTGCAAAGACACAAAAACTTGACTGGAGAGTAGGCGCTGCTTATTTTGAGTCAATGTTAGTCGATTATGATGTGCATAGCAATTATGGGAATTGGATGTATGTCTCTGGGGTTGGTAATGATCCTAGAGATCGTGTCTTCAATGTAAAACTTCAAGCCGAGCGTTATGATTCAAATCAAAAATACAGAAAACAGTGGCTACAATCTAAACTCTTTTAAATGAAAACATTACGACTTATTTTAGGCGATCAATTAAATTCAAATCATTCTTGGTATAAGCGTAAAGATGACAATGTTTTCTATTGTATGTTTGAAATGCGGCAAGAAACAGACTATGTAAGGCATCATATTCAAAAAGTTGTTGGCTTTTTTGCTGCTATGCGAGAATTTTCAAAGCAGTTGGTACAAAACAACCACAATGTCATTTATTTTAATATCGTTGATGCTAAAAATCAACATGATTTAGAAAACAACATAAAACTTCTGATTGAACAAAACGCTATTGAACATTTTGAATATCAAGCACCAGATGAGTACCGTTTGGATCAACAACTGAAATCAATTTGTAATGATTTGTCAATTAGTAGCTCTTGTTGTGACACTGAACATTTTTTAACCACAAGAAACGAACTTGCTGAATTTTTTGAAGGAAAAAAACAACTCTTAATGGAGCGTTTTTATCGCAACATGCGAAAAAAACATCATATTTTGATGGAGGGTGAACAACCGGAAGGTGGCATATGGAATTATGATCATAACAATAGAAAAAAATGGAAAGGAAATCCAGAAATACCCAATTACAAAGCCTTTAAAAATGATGTTAGACAGATTTGTAATGATATTTCATCGAGCGAAATAGAAACTATTGGACATTTTGAAAGCGAATATTTTGAATACCCTATAAACTTAAAACAAGCTCAAGAACAGTTATCCTATTTTTGCAGAGTCCTACTCCCCCATTTTGGAGACTATCAAGATGCACTACACACAGAGGAAGTCTATCTTTTTCACTCACGTTTATCTTTTGCGATGAATACAAAAATTATCAGTCCAAAGGAAATTATTGAGGCTGTTATGACACATTATCGTCAACATATGGATGATATTGATATTGCACAAGTTGAAGGATTTATACGTCAAGTCATTGGGTGGCGAGAGTATATGCGTGGCATGTATTGGAAAGAAATGCCATCTTACAAAACGCTGAATGAATTAGAAAATCACGAGGACATCCCAGAGTTCTTTTGGACTGGCGAAACCAAAATGAATTGTCTTCAAAAAACTATCAAAAATTCTTTAGAACATGCCTATGCACATCATATCCAGCGATTAATGATAACTGGGAATTATTTATTACTAACACAAACGCATCCAAATGCTGTAGACGATTGGTATTTGGGAATCTATATAGACGCTATTCAATGGGTTCAATTGCCAAATACGCGAGGGATGAGTCAGTATGCCGATGGTGGTAAAATTGCTACCAAACCTTATGTTTCTTCTGGAAGCTATATCAATAAAATGAGCAATTATTGTAGCTCCTGCCGCTATAAGGTTAAAGAGAAAACAGGACCTAATGCCTGCCCTTTTAATAGTTTATATTGGAATTTTTTAGATGACAAAAAAACAAAACTCTTCACTAATCAGCGTATGCGAATGATGTATTCTGTTTTAAATAAATTTTCAGCAGAAGATTTGCATGAAATGAAACTTCGAGCAGCTGAAATTATTACACATCCAGAGCGTTTTTAATCTGTTAAAGAAAAACTAAAAATGTTAATATTTGTTTAATTGTAACAACTCATAGTATAACATTGAGTATGTTTGGAACAAACAAATTCGTTTACTTTGGTTCTAGATACAACACACTACAACAAAGAGCACAAATTATTGATTGATGAATTTGTGGGGGAATCTTATAGTTTTTGGCAAGCACTTAAACGTGGAGGTGTTGGTTCAAAACGAATGATAGTAGATCAACTTAGTCCGAATTTGAACCATATAACAAATATTACATCGGATATAAATTATGCGAATATTGAATTACGAAAAAAAGGAATTCTAATTCATATCACAAAAGGACTTAAAAATTTTACTTGGGCGATACCATTTTATCAGTTAGTTTTTTACAAAACAAACTTTACAAGCATTCATGCACAAGGGAAATTCATTCATTTTAGAAATTCCAAAACATTTAAGGAAAATAAATCTTTCTTTAAAAATTTGATGGATGAAAAGATAAATTTTGACCAACAATACATCTTACCACAACTATGAAACTTACAGTTGAAGAAATAGATAGAATTATTGAAATGGCATGGGAAGACCGCACTACTTTTGATGCAATTAAATTACAATTTGGATTATCGGAACAGCAAGTTATTGAGTTGATGCGAAACCAAATGAAACCTAAAAGTTTTAGACATTGGCGTGCACGAGTTCAGGGAAGAAAGACCAAACATCAGAAATTGCGTGATTTTGAATCTGGGCGATTCAAATGCAGTAGACAACGCACAATTTCAAACAATAAAATATCAAAACGTTAACACAATTATGAATACAAAAACCACAAAAACAAAGCGCATCAATGGATTTTCTCACTATGAAATTGGAGATGATCATCTTTACACTGGGCTTGAAACCCCAATAAAAAAAGATGCCTTTTTAATGAGTGACAGTGAAAAGAAGAAAAAGATTTCTATTTTATTCGAAGAGATCATGAATGTCATGGGCTTAGATTTAGAAGATGATTCTTTGAAAGGCACTCCTGATCGTGTGGCAAAAATGTATATTGATGAAATATTCTCTGGATTGAATCCAAAAAACAAACCTGAAATAGCTCTGTTTGATAACAAATACCAATACAATCAAATGTTGGTAGAAAAAAATATAACGTTTTATTCTAATTGTGAACATCATTTTGTTCCCATAATTGGCAAGGCACATGTTGCATACATTTCATCTGGAAAAGTCATTGGACTATCCAAACTCAACAGAATTGTGCAATATTTTGCAAAACGCCCACAAGTACAAGAACGTTTAACCAACCAGATTGGTGAGGAATTAAAAACTATACTAGGAACCAACGATGTTGCCGTTATTATAGACGCCAAACATCTTTGCGTTTCGTCCAGAGGAATAAAAGACGAAACGTCATCAACAGTCACTGCCTTTTATAGCGGTGCATTTTCCAGCTCAGCAAAAATTGCAGAGTTCAATAATTATATAAATTCATAATATGAGTACAATAGAAAAAGGAGAGGAATTTTTGAACAGAGATTTCAAATTTAAAAATACAAGCGAAAGAATTGAAGCTTCAAGAGAAGCAAAAGCTTTAATTCTTGGCATTAATGAAATATACAAATCAAACAAAGACCCTAAATTGATGGATTTGATGAAAGACTTGACTTTAGTAAAACAAAAAATTGAAAAACGTCTAAAAGGAAGACCTTTAACATCATGAAAACAATCATCATTGTCGGCGGAAGTCGAGGGATTGGTAAAGCTACGCTTGAAGCGCTTTTGCCTAACAATAAGGTAATAAACATTAGCAGGAATGCACCAGATTTCGATCATGTAAATTTAACGCACTACAATTGTGATGTAGTTTCCGATGAACTTCCAACTATCGAAGTTGCCGATGGATTGATATATTGTCCCGGGAGCATCAATTTAAAGCCATTTAAGCGGTTAAGCTTAGACGATTTTAGAACTGATTTCGAAATTAATGTTATTGGGGCAATAAAAAGTATTCAGGCCTACTCACCTGCCCTTCTGAATTCTGAATCTGGGTCGATTGTACTTTTTAGTACAGTTGCTACAGCTATGGGTATGCCATTTCATGCGAGTGTTTCGACGGCAAAATCTGCTGTAGAAGGCCTTATGAAGTCTGTTGCTGCAGATCTTGCTCCAAAAGTGAGAGTCAATGCTATTGCGCCAACAATCACTCAAACAGATTTGGCCGCAAAATTGCTACGCAATGAGCGTATGGTAGAAAATACGATACAAAGACATCCCTTAAAAAAATTCTTGGATCCTGGTGAAGTTGCAGCAATGGTTGAGTATTTGATTTCTGATGTATCAAAATCAATTTCAGGTCAAGTTTTTAAATTGGACTGCGGAATTGTATCATTAAAAGTATAACATGAAAAATTTAAAATTATTAATTCTATTAAACTATTTTTTCACATTTAATCAAGCAAAAGCACAACACACAACAACAATGAGTATATACGATATAAATATTAATGCCCTAGATGGCACACCAATAGATTTAAAGACTTTTCAAGGGAAATATATTTTGTTTGTAAATGTTGCCTCTGAATGTGGTTTTACAAATCAATACGAAGGGCTTCAAAAACTATATGATACATACAAAGACGATTTGATGGTCATTGGTGTTCCTTGTAATCAATTTGGGCAACAAGAACCAGGAAATTCTGAACAGATTCAATCGTTTTGTCAAAAAAATTATGGAGTCACTTTCTTGATGACTGAAAAAATAAATGTGAAAGGAAAAGACAAACATCCTTTGTATAAATGGCTTACAATTAAGGAATTAAATGGTAAAAACACTACTTCTGTAAAGTGGAATTTTCAAAAGTATGTCATTGGCCGAAATGGCGAGTATATTGATTATTTTTATTCGATGACCAAACCAATGAGTAGTAAAATCACGAAGTTAATTCAATAACAATGTTTGGATTATTTAGAAGAAAAACTGAAACTGAAAAACTGCAAAATCGCTACAAAAAGCTAATGGCAGAATGGCATAACCTCTCATCAGTAGACCGTGCGGCTAGTGATGCAAAATATGCCGAAGCACAAGAGGTTTTAATTCAAATTGAAAAATTAGACCAATAATGAAATTTGCTGCAACATTAATACTGTTTTTAGCTCTAAACTTTGGGGCTCTAGGGATTGGTACAATGTTGATGGATAATGGGCCTCAATCCTTGTGGTACACATCTTTAAATCAAGCACCGTGGACTCCAATGGGATGGGTGTTTGGAGCAGCTTGGACATGTGTTATGATTTTCTTTTCTGTATTTATGACCTTTCTTGTTCAAAATGAAAACCTAAAAAAAGTATCCCTATTGTTTGCTATACAATTTGTATTGAATGTTTCATGGAATTACGTTTTTTTTAATCAACGTCTTACAGGTCTTGGGCTTCTTATCATCATTCTTTTGACCCTACTTACATTTTATTTTTTAATTGCATTCAAATCTACATTAAACAATAATCGATACTTTGTTTTACCCTATTGTTTGTGGCTGTTGATAGCTACATCACTCAATGCATATATCGTACTTTATAATTAGATGAAAATATATACTTTACACACAAAGCAGAATCTTCCGATTTCTGTTGATGAAGCTTGGCAGTTTTTGTCAAGCCCAGAAAATTTAAAAACTATTACACCAGATTACATGGGGTTTAATATTCTATCTGGAGCAGATCGTGAGATGTTTCCTGGGCAAATTATTCAATACATTGTCACACCAGTTTTAGGAATAAAAACCAAATGGGTAACTGAAATTACACATGTCAAAGACAAAGCCTATTTTGTAGACGAACAACGTTTTGGCCCATACGCCTTATGGCATCATAAACATTTTATTCGCCCAATTGAAGGTGGTGTTGAAATGGAAGATATTGTAGATTACAAACTCCCTTTTGGATTCTTGGGTAGATTAGCCCATCCTATTTTGGTAAAACCAAAATTAAAAGAGATTTTCGATTACCGTCACAAGAAACTTATTGAACTTTTTGGTCCCTTTAAATCATGAATCCAACGGCGCTATTTTGGTTTAGAAGAGATCTACGCTTGCATGATCAACATGGGTTATATAAAGCCCTAAAACATCATAAAAGCGTACTTCTTGTTTTTATTTTTGATCCAGAAATTCTGGATCATTTACCTAAAGATGATTCTAGAGTTGATTTTATTTATAATCAATTAAAAACACTCAATAAAACTCTTGAAAAGTACAATACAGCTATTCAAACTTATTATGGAAAACCTTTGGATATTTTTCAAAAATTAATCAAAGAAAATACTATTCAAGCCGTATATACAAATCATGATTATGAGCCCTATGCACTCCAAAGAGACCAAAGTATTGCTGCATTTCTGAAAGGTCATAAAATCGAATTCAACACCTACAAAGACCAAGTGATTTTTGAAAAAAATGAGGTTTCAAAAGAGGATGGTTTGCCCTATAAAGTATATACCCCTTATTCAAAAAAATGGTTGAGTTTATTTAAAGAAGATTACATAGCGCCCTACTCTAGTGAAACACTTATAGAGCATTGTACAAAAGTTAAAACTACAATCTGGGTAGAATTGAATGCAATGGGATTTGTACCATCAAAAGTTAAAATTACACCATACACATTAGATAATAAGTTGATTGATTTGTATGAAGAACAACGAAATACACCCTCTGTTGAAGGAACTTCAAGACTTGGGCCACATCTACGATTTGGAACAGTAAGTGTACGTGAAATTGTTACAAAAGCTAGAAAAAGAGAAAATATCACTTTCCTAAAAGAACTCATTTGGCGCGAATTTTTTATGCAAATACTATGGCATTTTCCTTATACAGTTTCCAAAAGTTTTAAGCCCCAATATGATGCGATACAATGGAGAAATAACCAAGAAGAATTTGAAAAATGGTGTGCAGGTAAAACAGGTTATCCTCTTGTTGATGCTGGGATGCGAGAGTTGAATGAAACAGGATTTATGCACAACAGAGTGCGTATGCTTGTCGGAAGTTTTTTATGTAAGCATTTACTAATTGATTGGCGTTGGGGAGAGGCCTACTTTGCCCAAAAACTTCATGATTTTGAATTGTCTAGCAATGTAAGTAATTGGCAATGGGTGGCTGGTTGTGGTGTAGATGCTGCTCCTTATTTTAGAATATTTAATCCCACCACACAGATTACAAAATTTGATAAGGATCATAAATACATCAAAAAGTGGGTACCTGAATATCAGGAATTTGAATACCCCTTACCTATTGTAGACCATAAATTTGCTAGAGAACGGTGCTTGGAAACCTATAAAAACGCTTTAAATAAATAGAAATAAACTATGTTTCTATGCGCTCAATTTTTGCACCAATAGCCTTTAGACGTTCATCAATGTTTTGATAACCTCTGTCTATTTGTTCAATATTATGAATTGTTGAAGTTCCTTTTGCCGAAAGGGCAGCAATAAGCAATGAAACACCTGCTCTAATATCAGGAGAGGTCATTGTTGTCGCTTTTAATTGAGATTTAAAATCATGTCCAATGACAGAGGCTCTATGAGGATCACAAAGAATTACTTTTGCTCCCATATCAATTAGTTTGTCTACAAAAAATAAACGGCTTTCAAACATTTTTTGATGAATGAGTACACTACCCCTTGCTTGTGTAGCTACGACTAAAATAATACTCAAAAGATCGGGAGTAAATCCTGGCCATGGCGCATCAGAAATAGTTAAAATAGATCCGTCAATGTAGTTTTGAACTTCATATCCGTCTTTATGGGCTGGAATAAAAATATCGTCATCTTTGCGTTCGATTGTTATTCCTAATTTCCTAAAAACGTTTGGAATAATCCCCAAGTCGTCCCAACTTACATTTTTTATGGTAAGCTCACTTTTTGTCATTGCAGCAAGTCCAATCCAACTTCCAATTTCAATCATATCTGGAAGCATAGTGTGTTCGGTACCACCGAGTGAATCTACCCCTTCAATGGTAAGAAGATTAGAACCAATACCACTAATTTTTGCACCCATTCTATTTAACATTTTGCAAAGCTGTTGCAAATAAGGCTCACAAGCTGCATTGTAAATTGTAGTAGTTCCTTTAGCTAATACAGCTGCCATTACAATATTCGCTGTTCCTGTTACAGAAGCTTCATCCAAAAGCATGTATGTTCCTTGAAGTTGATTGGATTCTACGCCATAAAAATGGTCTTCTTTGTTGTATCGAAATGTTGCACCTAGCTTTATAAAACCTTCAAAATGTGTATCTAAACGTCTACGTCCAATTTTATCGCCTCCAGGTTTTGGGATATAACCTTTTCCAAAACGGCTAAGCATGGGGCCTACAATCATAATAGAGCCTCTTAGACCTGCTCCATCAACTTTAAATTCTGCAGATTCAAGATACTTTAAATCGATGTCATTGGCTTGAAAAGTATATACATTTTCCGATAATTGTTCTATAGATACACCTAATTTTCCTAATAAAAGTATCAGTTTGTTAACATCAATAATGTTTGGAATATTATGAATGGTAACTTTTTCTGATGTAAGCAACACGGCACACAAAATCTGTAGTGCTTCGTTTTTTGCGCCTTGTGGTTGGATGGAGCCCTTGAGTTGATGACCGCCTTGAATTTTGAATGACTTCAATGAGTGTGTTTTTGGTGGGTTAGTGATTAAATTTATTTACATTTTTAGAAACGCTTACGGTTTCGATTATTTTTTTTCGATTTATTAGATTTCTTGTAATTGTTCTTCTTGTTTTGCATTTTAATCAATGCTGCAGAATCAGCCAATTGTTCTTCTGTATTTCTAACATCGATAGTTCCTTTTGAGAGTTCAAAAAGGTGATTTAAAATGACACCATCTTCAACCGTGTCTTTATTCCAGTTTAGGAAAGATTTTTTCATATGGTTGGCAATGGTAATAATCAAAGCATTTTTCATATCACCTTCTTCCCAAGACGATGCAACATCAATCATTGTTTTGATGTTGTTCCCATAAAAACGGTACTTAGGATAATTTTGTGGATAGTGTAATGGATCAGGTTTTGTGTTTAAAATTTCCTCCGATGGTTTTTCAAAGGGAGAATCCACATCGAGTTTAAAACCAGACATGATAAAAAGCTGATCCCACAGTTTGTGTTGAAAATCAGGGACATCACGCAAGTGTGGTTGCATATTACCCATAACAGAAATAATGGCTTTGGCTAATCTATTTCTTTCATCTTTGGAGTCTTGTGCAACAGCATAATTTATCATTTTTTGAATATGTCTTCCATATTCTGGAATGATAAGGTGTTCGCGTTCTGTATTGTATTCGAGTTGGTCTGTTAAGGGTGTCATTAAATAAATTTATGTTATTGTGTTGCAAAGTACAAAAATTAAACAAAAAAGTGAATATATACTAAAGGATTACAAAGAAATAACACCTTCAACGTCACGGCTAATTTGCTTGTATTTTTCAACAACTGCCTCTGGATCTTTCATCACAACATGAATTGAAATACTTACATAGTTTCCTTTTTTTGAGGCATTACTATTGATCACAGCTCCCATATTATCAAAAACAGATTCTATTGCATCAATTTTATGTTGTTCTGAAGTGATAATAAATTTAAAAAGATAAGCTGTTGGCCACGAAGATGTTTCGTAAAGCTGTGATTTTAATTTTGTATAAAATTCTTTCGAATTGTTTGAACTTTGCATGATCACTAAGTTATGCTGCAAATATACATCAACTCATATTTTTTATTTAACTTTTAAATCACGAATTTTACAGAATTAAGACATATACGTTAGATGCCAAAAAAAATAGCACTTATTGGTGGGCCCGCAACAGGAAAAACAACTTTGATTAACGCATTAAAAACGCAAGGTTATTATTGCATGGATGAAATTTCAAGGCAAGTTACTCTAGATGCACAAAAAAATGGCATAGAACAACTATTTTTAAAAGACCCCATATGGTTTAGTAAACAACTGTTGGAAAGTCGTAAAAAACAATTTATTGAAGCCCAAAACTCAAATGAGCCAGTGGTCTTCTTCGATCGTGGACTTCCAGATATAGTGGCGTATTTGGACTATATAAAATCCGATTATGGACAAGAATTTATAACCTTTTGTGAAGTTTATAAATACGACAAAATTTTCATTTTACCTCCTTGGAAAGCTATTTATAGGACTGATAATGAACGGTATGAATCTTTTGATCAATTGTTAGAAATTCATGGATTTCTCAAAAAATGGTACTCGAAATTCGGTTATGAAATTATTGAAGTCCATATTGGATCAACCGAAGAGCGTTTAAAATTTATTCTCAATAGAATTTAACAATAAATGAATCTTCCGCTTCAAATATTAGAAAGTTATTGGAAGTTTTCCAAATTTAGACCCCAGCAACAGGAAATTATTCAATCTGTTTTGAATCAACAAGATTGTATAGCACTACTTCCAACAGGTGGTGGTAAGTCTCTTTGTTTTCAAATTCCTGCCCTAATAAATGATGGGCTTTGCATTGTTGTTTCTCCATTAATTGCCTTAATGGAAGACCAAGTCAATGCCCTAAATAATAAAGATATAAAAGCTACTGCACTCACAAATTTGAATCATCTTAGCGATTTGGAACGCATACTTGATAACTGTGTTTATGGAAATTATAAATTTCTTTATTTATCCCCAGAACGACTTCAAAATCCACTCGTTCAAGAACGTATTAAATTGATGAATGTGAATTTAATTGCAGTAGATGAAGCGCATTGTATCAGTCAATGGGGACATGATTTTAGACCTGCATATAGATTAATTAATATACTAAAAACGTTACACCCAAAAGTGACAACAATAGCGCTCACTGCATCAGCAACAAAACCTGTTGTAGAGGATATTAAAGTACAACTCAACCTAGAACAACCTAAAATATTTAGACACTCATTTTATAGAGAAAATCTAAGTTATCAATCATTGCTTTTTGAAGATAAATACTTTAAAATCATAGAACTTCTAAAACAAAATAAAGAAAGTGCTATTGTTTATACTGGAAGCCGATCTGCAACACAACAATTGGCCAAAATGCTTAACACTAATGGTATTTCTAGTGGGTATTATCACGGTGGATTAAATGCTATAGAAAAAAAGCAACATTATCACCAATGGATTTCAGATGAAACAAAAGTGATTGTAGCCACAAATGCCTTTGGTATGGGAATCGATAAAGCAGATGTTTCAATGGTTATTCATATTAATATTCCAGAAAGTCTTGAACATTATTTTCAAGAAGCTGGACGTGCTGGTCGAAATCAAAAAGAAGCAAAAACCATACTTTTAGTTGGGCCAAATGACATTGAAATCGCAAAAAAGTGGTACATAGATTATGTTCCCGATGTCGATTTTCTAAAGTTGATTTATAAAAAACTGTGCACCTATTTTCAGATTGCATATGGTGAATTGAACGAAGAAAAACATGGATTAAATTTTAACGCTTTTTGTAATTTATATGAACTCTCCAAACGAAAAACATATAATGGATTAAAAGTTTTGGATAGGCATGGATTAATTGTGTTTGAAGAGCTTTTTAAAAAGAAAACAAGTTTACAGTTTTTGGTCAAACACAATGTTTTAATAGACCATATAAAACACAATGACCAACTTCGATTGATGGTTACAACAATTTTAAGAACTTACGAAGGAATTCATAATCAAGACACATCCATTGATATAGAAAAAATTGCTAAAATACTAAATATAGAAGCCTCAACAATTATTCAAAATCTAGAGACTTTGGCCTCAAAAGAAATTGTAAAATTTAAAAATATAAACACCGATGCGCAAATTACATTTTCTCAACCTAGAGAGGATGAAAAAGCTATAAATCGAATTTCAAAAGAAGTAAAAGTTCATAATAAAGTAAAATACAATAAAATAGCGGCCGTTATCAATTATATTGAAAATAATAGTGTTTGCAAAAGCAAACAGTTATTAACCTATTTTGATGAACCAAATTCTAAAGCTTGTGGCATTTGTAATGTCTGTTTAAAAAAAGGAAACGCAATAGTCCCTTTTGAAAAAGAAAATGTAGATTTGATTATGAAATCATTAGAAGATAAACCTATGACATCTAGAATGTTAGAGTCAAATTTATCAATATCAAATAAAGAAGTTATTTCTATTTTAAAACACTTGCTTGAACTCAAAAAAATTGAACAAACTCAAACTAATAAATTTCAAATTAAATGTCCATAGCAAAAGAACAATTACGTATTATCTTTATGGGAACTCCAGAGTTTGCAGTTCATATTCTTGATGGATTAGTACAACAAAATTACAATGTGGTTGGGGTGATTACAGCACCAGATCGCCCTGCAGGACGTGGCCAAAAATTAAAACAATCTGCAGTAAAAGTATATGCCCAAAATCATCAACTGAATGTTCTTCAACCAGATAACTTAAAACATCCCGATTTTATTGCAACATTAGAAGCTTTAGACCCTGATTTGCAAGTAGTTGTAGCGTTTAGGATGTTACCACAAGCGGTTTGGCAATTGCCAAAATTTGGCACTTTTAATCTTCATGCATCCTTGTTGCCACAATACAGAGGCGCAGCACCCATCAATTGGGCTATTATTAATGGCGAAAAAGAAACAGGTGTTAGTACATTTTTTATTGATGAAAAAATTGATACAGGCGCTATAATTTTCCAAAAAAGTGTTCCTATTTTAGACAATGATACTGCAGGTGTACTTCATGATAAACTTATAAATGAAGGTAAATTATTAACGCTGAAAACTGTTGATGCTATTTGTAACAATACTATAAAAACAATACAACAGCCTCAATCCATTGAATTAAAAACAGCGCATAAACTTAATAAAGAAAATTGCAAAATTGATTGGCAAAAAAGTGGTGAAGATATTCAAAATCTTGTTCGTGGATTGAATCCATATCCAGGGGCATGGGCAGAATTAGACAATGGAACAAAAACCTATAATGTCAAAATCTATAAAGTCCAATTTGAAAAATCAAACCACAAAAAGCCTGTAGGCACCCTAATCGTTGAAAAATCTTCAATTAACGTATGCATTAATGACGGTTATATTAATGTCATTGACTTTAAATTCCCTGGTAAAAAACAAATGGATGTAAAATCTTTTCTTAATGGATTCTCTTTTGAAAAGGATGCTAAAATGATTTAAGCCATCAAACATAAAATTCATTAATATACTGATTATCAATTGAATTAAAAATTGATTTTATTTTAAAATTGAAATATATTACATATTTATTCTTTAACCTCAAATCATTCATAAAAATTTAAAATATCCATAAATGAAAATAAAGCTAACACTTCTATTTTTCAATCTTTTCATTTTTGTATTCTCACAAAATCCTGATGTTACTCCACAAGACGATATATACATCAAGACGATCTTCAATATACAAGATTATGCATCAGGCAATAATACTTACGATGTTGCTTTTGTGGCTTTAGAAGTAAAAAACGACATTGATAGAAATAATTACAAAATTCGTTATACGGATGCAAATGGAAGCTCACATGAACGCTATTTTCGTCAAAATACTAGTCCTAGTGTTCCAATGAATTATGTATCGAGTACACCTCCTGATTATTCAAATAGACCTAGCTCTCCTGATTTACTTTATGCTGGAACACAAATTTATGCAGTAGATGGATTTAGTTCAGAAGGCTATGACATCATGAACGGTACCGGCGGCTATGGCTATGCGATAATGCATGATATTCTTGGTGGCTCAATAACGAACAAACACTTTGCACGTTGTTGGTGGGCTAATTTACATGCTGATTTTAATAATTCTTAAAATACAAAAATTGAACTGCTCTATAATCTAAATGGTACTTGGACCGTGTTTGATGTTTGGGAAGGTACATTGCAACACAACTACTATGACCAGCGTAATGTAGATGCTCCAAATGAAATTTTTACAGCAAGTGAGTGGAATCGAAATCAGGATAGTAATTCAGGTGTGGGGACTTTAAACACAAATTCTGTAGAATTTGATGCAGAAATATTCATCACTCCAAATCCTGTTCTAACTGATTTTCAAATCCAGAATCTCAAAAAACAAACATCCTATAGAATTTTAAACGCGTTGGGCATGATGGTACAAACTGGAACAATTTCAAGAGGTGAGTCTGTTCAAATTCAAAATTTAAATTCTGGATTATATATTATGGCCCTAAATTCTGGGCAATATTTTAAGTTTTTAAAGAAGTAACCACCCATAAAACATCATCTAAAAAAAGCAGCTTAAGGCTGCTTTTTTTTAGTAAAAGTCAAAAAAAAGAATATGTATTTTAAGAAAACTAAAATTATTTGTTTAAATTTAGATTGAAATAATTTGAATTTTGAGTCTACAAAAAGGTAAAATATTAATTGCTGAACCCTCTATTATTGGAGATGTTTCTTTCAATAGATCTATTATTTTACTTGCTGATCACAGCACAGAAGGATCCATTGGTTTTATCCTAAACAAACCTTTAGATTATAATCTTGGAGATCTGATTCCCGAAATTAATTCTAATTTCAAAGTGTATAATGGTGGTCCTGTCCAACAGGATAATTTATATTTTATACACAAAGTTCCTAAACTTATTCCTGGAAGTATTGAAATTTCTCAAGGCCTTTTTTGGAGTGGAGATTTTAAACATATTTCTGATTTAATTGCTGAACAGAAAATAGATGAAAATGATATTCAATTTTTTCTTGGTTACTCGGGTTGGGATGCCAATCAATTAAATTCCGAGTTAGATTCAAATACATGGATTCTTTCAGAAAACACCCATCAAAGTGATATTATTCGTGCTGTAGACACCTCTTTTTGGAAAGATAAGATGTTAGCGCTTGGAGGAGAATATAGTATTTGGTCAAACGCACCAGAGCATCCATCGTACAATTAACCCAACCTCAATTTTGTATTTAACATTCCTAAAAGTGCTTTTGAAACTTCGGAAGGGTATGTTTTTTTGCGGTATTTTGTCACTGGTACAATGCCCTGAATGACATTAGTGATAAAAATTTCGTCCGCTTTTTGAAGTTCAAATGGAGAAATTGATGATTCATCGAGTTGATATTCTGATGATTTTGAAATAATTTCTATCAATTTTTCTCTAACAATTCCTTTTAAACAGCCATCCGTCAACGGAACCGTTTTAATGGTAGTTCCATTTACTAAAAAAACATTGCCGTTAAGTGCTTCAATCACATTTTTGTTGGTGTTAAGTAGTAAGCAATTATTGTAATTATTTTCTTTAGCATAAATACTACCAACAACATTCACAATTTTATTATTTGTTTTTAATGTTGAAAGCAAATTTGGTGCAATAAAGTAGTCTTTGAATAATTCTATTTCATAAGAATAATCATGAATTTTATAAATATCTGAGTCCAATTCAGAAACAGAAATTGTAAATGAAACTGCATTGGTATCTGGGGTATAAAAGCCTTTACTATCTCGAAAAACTGTAAGTTTTGCTCTGAAGGAAACTGCGTTGGATGATAATGAATTTACTAAACTCATAATTTGATCTTCTAAAAATTCGGGAGTAAAATTCATGGGGATTTCCATACGAAGAATACGCATAGAAGCCATCAAACGAAAATAATGTGATTCCCAAAATAAGGGTTTGTTGTTATTGATTTTTAGGGTTTCAAAAACTGCATCACCATATGCATAGCCCCTATTGAATATAGAAAGTTTTGCCTTTGAATCTTCAAAAATTGTTCCGTTGATATTAATCATAGAGAATCTAGAAAATTTTGAAGCAAATATACGTCAAAATAAGATGAACGTTTCTAGCGCGAACCTAAAACTTGTTTTAGACTAGAGATTTGATTTTCCCACAACATTTTGGCTTCATCTACTTCATCGTCATCTGAAAAATCGGTAACAATCAAGGATACATCTTTTGTAATGCCATCCACTTGAATTCGAAGTTCAAAATAACTATTTTCATCGTCAGCATCTAACCACTTAAACTTAATGCGTTCAGTGCTTTTTTTAGTTATTAATTTTGCTTTTTCTTCAGAGTCATCCCAAATAAAAGTAAACAACTCCCCTCTTGAATTAACATTATCTGCAAACCATTCGGATAGCCCTGAGGGTGTAGAAATATAATTATATAATAATTGTGGTGAAGCTTGTATGGGAAATTCTATTTCGAATTTTACTTTGGTACTCATGGTTGTTGTAAATTAGTTTTCCAATATATACATTAATTTGTTACTTTAAAAAGAAAAAAAATATTTTTTACAAAGCAATTTATTTGAAAGGCAACCAATTTGTTTCTATATTTGCAGCCACAAATTATGGCGTGGTAGCTCAGTTGGTTAGAGCGTCGGATTCATAACCCGGAGGTCGGGAGTTCAAATCTCCCCCACGCTACTTTAAACCCTTGACTCTCAAGGGTTTTTTTATACAATAATTCTAGACTGTAATGTTGGTAAATCAACTGTTTCTTGAGTACCAGTAGTCATGTTTTTTAAAGTAAAGTTATTGTTGGTCAACTCCTCCTCGCCTACCAAAACTATATATGGAATGTTACGCTTGTTGGCATAGGTAATTTGCTTTTTTAATTTTGTAGCGTCAGGGTAAAGTTCGGCTGAAATTCCATTGGCTCTTAAAGTTTGAATGGCTTTATAGCAATAAAGACTTTCATTTGTACCAAAATTTGTAAAAAGTACTGTTGTTGATTGTTGATTATTTTTTGGAAAAAGATCAAGTTTCTCCATTACGAGTGCGATTCTATCGAGTCCAAAACTAATCCCAACACCACTCGTGCCTTTTAATCCAAAAATATTGGTAAGGTCATCATAGCGACCTCCTCCACCAATAGAGCCCATGGCTACACTTTCTGGAGCAGAAACTTCAAAAATAGCACCCGTATAATAATTCAATCCTCGAGCTAAAGTCAAATTTAGTTTTAGAGTTGCTGTCTTAAGTCCTAAATAATTGATTGCATTTGAAATAAATTCCAATTCATTAATTCCAGTACTCCCCACTTCCGAAGTTCCCAACAAAAGCTTTAGAGACTTTAACTGAGTGTCAAAATCACCACTCAAACTAAATAAAGGCTCTAGGATTTTTATGCCTTCAGAAGATATTCCTTTTTGCAACATCTCCTCTTTGACCTTTTCTGGACCAATTTTATCGAGTTTATCGAGTGCAACCGTAAAATCAATTAATTTGTCTTGAGCTCCAATTCGTTTTGCTATAGCAGATAAAATTTTTCTATTATTAATATTGATAGTAACGCCTTCCAGTTTTAAATCAGAAAAAATAGCATCATAGAGCTGAATAAATTCAACTTCCTGCCACAAGGAATTTGATCCAACAACATCGGCATCACATTGATAAAATTCTTGAAAACGCCCTTTTTGAGGACGATCGGCACGCCAAACAGGTTGTATTTGATAGCGTTTGAATGGAAATGTAATATCGTTTTGATATTGAACAACATAACGAGCAAATGGTACAGTTAAATCATACCGCAGGGCTTTTTCTGAGAGTGAATTGGAAAAACGAGATAAATTACCTTGTTCAAGGGCGCTTAAATCTGCTTTTTTGACCTTATCACCAGAGTTCAATATTTTAAAAATAAGACGATCCCCTTCTTCACCATATTTACCCAAAAGTGTTTCAGATAACTCAAAACTAGGCGTTTCGATAGGCTCAAAACCAAAGGCCTTGAAATTTGACTTTATGGTGCTAAAGATATATTCGCGATTGGCAATTTGCTGCGAATTAAAATCTCTAGTCCCCTTTGCTATTCTAGGTTTTGTTGCCATTAGTTCTTATTCCAAACAAATATCTTATTTTTTGTGATGCTATCCAATGAGTTGGTCAAAATACTTAAACAATTCTCCTTTGGTGATGCTTGCCCCTTTTTCAATCAATTCAAAAATATTGAGATTTTTCTCGCCTACAACTTCTTTTTCTGCATCAAATAACTCGACTTCATCAGACATTAGGTTTTCTCTTAACCAAGAGAATCCTTCTCTTGTTGTTAAATCAACAGATGATGAATTTATTTTTAAACCTATTAATGCAATTGTTTTTTCTTTGATTTTAAACAAATACATATGTTGAGGTGCAATATTTTCCAAAAATTCTACTTTTCCCAAAACACCTTCCCAGACCAAATCACTAAAAATATCCATTTCCTCTTCGGCCACTTTTGGTTGTTCTGTCTTTATTTTTGTCCACTCTTCTCCAGTTATAGATTGTGTGGCCAAAAAATTGATGAATTCTTGGTGTAATTCTTCAAATTGTTCTTTGGTTAATCGTCTGTATTTCATCAAATTTATATAAAAAAAATGCGCCCTAATGTAGGGCGCAAATTTATTAAAATTACTTTATAATTTCGATTAGAAAATGTAACGTAATCCAACTTGCATTTGCCATCTAGAAGCTAGACTGGAATCATATCCAAAAGTTTCTTGTAAATTGGAATTAAAAGTGTAGGTAGGGTTACCATTGGCGTCAACAGAAACACCCACAGGTTGAATACTGTTTGGCTGTTGTACTAGTCCCCAGTTAGAATTTAAAAGATTATTAAAATTCAAAATATCTACACTTAGCTGAATTGTATTTGTTTTTCCAGCAACATTTATTCTGTAATCTTGTAAGAATTTCACATCCCATCTACCTCGCCAAGGCGCTAATGCTCCATATCGCTCTGCATATTGGCCTCTACGTCCACTTAAATAATCATCTTGAGAAATATATGCGTCATACGCTGCTGCTTCAGCAGGTGATGCAAAGTTCATTTGATTTATTTCTGCACTTGTTGGCACATATAATAAATCGTTGCCAGACTGACCATCGCCATTGATATCTCCTGCATAGGTGTAGCTAAAACGACCTCCTCTTGCATATTCGAAAAACGTACTGATTGTTGTAGACCATTTGTCGTTTTGCCCATAGTCCCAACGTTTGCTTGCTACTCCAATAAAACGATGTGTATCACCATACTTAGAATACGAAAGGGTTTCTGCATTAGCATCACCAACTACTGGGTTAAAAGCAAAAGCATCACCAGTAATTTCTGCTTCAATTGAATTGACATCTTTTGAATCTAAATAGTTATAAGCCATCATGGCATAAAGTCCATTATCAAATGTCTTTTCTGCTTTCAAGGTGGCGTTCCAAATACGGCCTTTATTTGAGTTTGAAAAAACATAAGCATTTCCTTGAGCGCCAAATCCTAATCCATCACCATTAACCAAAACGTGGTCTGCTGCTGTATAAATTGGTCTGTTATCAACTCCCGATAAGTTTCCAGATGGAGTCAAAAGTCCCCAATTCTGTACATGTGCACCATTAATATCCTTTGTGTAGGACAAATCGGCTGTAACAATCAAACCATTGTCATATTTGTGATCGACTCCAATGTTTGTGCGCCATACTTGTGGAAATTTATAATCTGGATCAACCATTTGATGGAACCACCAATTTGGGTTTCCAATTTGATTACCTAACCAAACGAAAGGAAAACGCCCTGTAAATAGACCTGTACCACCTCTTAATTGAAGGGTGTTATCACCACTAATGTCATAGTTGAATCCTACACGAGGAGAAACTAACCAATCTCCCGAAGGCATTTTCGTGTTGTCCAATAACTGAACCATTCCATTGTTTGGATTAACATATGGTGTGTTGGGTGCATAATCCCCAGTTCCATTGATGACATCTTGGGCTTTATCTTGTGAATCAAAAAACAAGGGTTTATCAAATCGTAGTCCGTAAGTAAGTTTAAAATTATCATTAACATCCCACTCATCCTGCACATAGAAAGATAACTGTCCAACGTTAGTCTCTGCCATTGCCCAGTTGTTTGCATTTTGAACAGCTTGAGCATTTGCTAAAGCTTCCGAGATTAATCCATTTGTAGTAGCTGCAAGAAAATCTGAAACAGATCCGAATGCACCAAATGCACCAACATATCCATTTGCATTTCCATAACCATACACCCCTAAATTAAAAGAATTATCAAATTCAAATTTTTCATATGCAAGACCAATGGTGTAAGTATGACTTCCGTTAGAATATGTTAAATTATTTGAAAATTGAAAAACCTTTTGATCTAATTGGTTATTAATAGAAAAAGGCTCGTGACCAGCAATGATGTAGTTTGAACCGGCACCATCTTGTATCGTTATAGCAGGTGCTGGAGTAGACATTGGATTTCTAAAATCGTCGAAGTGTGTATAACCAGCTTGAAGTTTATTTGATAATTTATCAGAAATTCTAGAGTTCAGCTCCAACTGAAAAGAATTTAAATTGTTATTAATTTGATAACCGGAATTTTCAAACTGAAGAACTGAAGCGTTTGGTCCTCTAAAACCTAAAGCTGTTGGGTGAGCTGGTTTTTCTTTAGATGCGTTTAACCAATTGTAAATCAATGCCAATTGATTGTTTTCATTAATATTCCAATCTAACTTAATTATCCCTTTTGTTGATTCAGATTCATGAATAAACCCTTCATAAGCGCCAGTATCATACCCAAGCCCTGCAAGAGCAGTTTGCACTGCAATTAAATCGGATTCTAAAACTCTTGATTCATTTATTGCACCAGTACCTCTATTTGGTAACCATGATTGACCTAAATCTTGTCGTTGATCCTCCTCGTAGTTTGCAAAAAAGAATAATTTGTTTTTTATAATGGGTCCTCCAATACTTAACCCTCTTTGAGTTTGTTTTAGGCTCGGAACAAATATCTCTTCACCTTTTACTTTTGACCCTGTCATGGATTCATCTCTATAAAAATTATAGACTGTCCCTTTAAATTCATTTGTACCACTTTTTGTGACTGCGTTAACTGTTGCTCCTGTAAATCCAGCTTGTGTTACATCGTATGGTGCAGTAGATACTTGAATTTGATCTATTGCATCAAGAGATATTGGCTGAGCATCAGTTTGTCCTCCAGGAGTTGCTGCATCCAAACCAAATGGATTGTTAAAAATAGCGCCATCTAGTGAAAAGTTGTTGTACTGATCGTTTCTTCCCCCAAAGGATCCATTACTGGCTGTGGGTTCCAAACGAGTGAAATCTGAAGCAGATCGAGAAATTGTTGGTAAACGCCTTAGTTCTCGTCTTCCTACATTTGTTTCTGCGCCAGTCCTATCACTTCCAAAAACTCCTGAAGAACCAGCTGTAATAACAACAGCGTCTAATTGTTCTGAGTCTGGTGCTAGGGAAAGATTTAAATTTTCTGCTTTTCCTAATGTGAGAAAAACATCCGAAAAGTTTTGATCTTTGTAGCCTACATAACTAATCGTAACGGTGTAAGGGCCACCAACTCTTAAGTTGACAAGATTAAATCGGCCATCGATATCAGTTGCAGTACCGTATACAGTTCCAGTTGGAGTATGGGTAACTACAACATTAGCTCCTGGAAGACCAGCGTTGTTCTCATCAGAAATAACCCCTTTTATGCTTGATGTAGTAACTTGTGCAAAAGCTAAAACTCCCATCAAGGAAAAGAAAAGGGTAGTTAATAATTTTTTCATTGCAATTTTTGTTTAAGATTATTAACTAAATTTAAAACAAAAAAATTAGCGATTTATCAAAATTATAATAAAAAAAGTAAGTTTTATTAACTGATTATCAACATTATAAAATAAAAAACCCACGTCCAAAAACGTGGGTAATTTTATAATTTATAATACTTAATTATGCCTTTTCAGGGATAATTTCAAAAGGAAGTTCTACATGTACATCTCTGTGTAAACGTACTGACGCTGTATATTTTCCTAAACGTTTTACGTTTCCTCCTGTTACAGAAATAAATTTCTTATCTACAGCATGTCCAGCACTTTCTAGAGCTTCAGAAACATTGATATTGTTCACAGAGCCAAACAATTTATCTCCAGAACCTACTTTTGCAGCAATTTTAATCTCTAGAGCTTTAATCGCCTCTGCAACTTTTTGTGCATCTTCAATGATTTTCTTTTCTTTAAAAGCACGTTGCTTTAAGTTTTCAGCAAGTACTTTTTTTGCAGATGTAGTTGCAAGAATTGCCTTACCACCAGGAATTAAAAAATTTCTACCATAACCATTTTTAACTGTTACAACATCATCTTTAAAACCTAATCCTTCTACGTCTTGTTTTAATATTAGTTCCATAGTTATGATAATTTTATTTTAATAAATCTGCAACATATGGCATCAAAGCTAAGTGTCTAGCTCTTTTTACTGCAGTTGCAACTTTACGTTGGTATTTTAAAGATGTTCCTGTAAGTCGTCTTGGTAAAAGTTTACCTTGTTCATTGACGAATTTCAATAAAAAATCGGGATCTTTATAATCGATATATTTAATTCCAGATTTCTTGAAACGACAATACTTCTTAGTTTTGTTTGTATCTATGTTGAGAGGAGTCAAATATCTAATTTCACCGCCCTTTTTGCCTTTTGCTTGTTGTTCTATTGACATAATTACGCTTTTTCTTTTAGTTTAACTCTTCTTCGTTCTGCCCATGAAATGGCATGTTTATCAAGTTTTACAGTGAGGTA
>Ga0181553_10001094_pt1 | contig 24184 bp, 25 predicted proteins | sample 011ome_17_FD_133753 | JGI IMG/M metagenome (GOLD analysis project Ga0181553, IMG submission 133753) | Coastal salt marsh microbial communities from the Groves Creek Marsh, Skidaway Island, Georgia - 011502XT metaG (megahit assembly) | ecosystem: Environmental > Aquatic > Marine > Intertidal...
TAGGTGAATGGCATAAAGAAATCTACGATGAGGCAGTTCGTGAACGTAAATTAGTAATGCCAACTGGTAGAGTATATAACTTTGAATCTGAAGTTAGAGGTAACAAAGTATATTATCCACGTACTAAGATTCTAAACTATCCTGTTCAAGGATTAGGTGCAGATCTTATGGCTATTGCTCGTGTATCGTTAATGACTCAACTACGTAAGATGGTAGACATAGTTATGGTTAATACAGTACATGATTCAATAATACTTGATTTTAATTCAAAAGTATGGGATAATATAGATATAGTCAATTTAGTTGACAGATGTTTTAATAATGTTCCAGATAACTTTCACAAATTATTTGGGAAAGAGTTTAACTTACCCATGAGAGTCGAGTGTCAAGTAGGACCAACATGGGGATCAATGGAGGTAATAGATGCAGATAAGTGTAATTGATGTAGGACAACCAACCACTCACGCAGGTAACAATGGTAGATCATATCAAATGATTGAAGTTGCTTACAAGAATGAGAATGGTCAAATTCAACAGAAGAAATTATTTTCTTTCAGAAATCCTGATGTATTCAAATCAGCTCAAACATGGGAAAAAGGTCAAGCCGTCCATGTCCAAGCAGAGAAGAATGAGAAAGGATATTGGGAATGGATAGGTTTAGGTGAAGCTGCCGCCAATTCATCTCCTACTCCAACAGCTAGTAAGCCTAGTGGTAACACTAGAGTTACTGGTTCTAACTACGAAACCAAAGAAGAACGTGCTGCACGACAAGTAATGATTGTTCGTCAATCGTCTATCTCGTCAGCAGTATCAGCTCTTACAGCAAGTAACAATGTACCTTCGAGCGAAGACATACTCTCCCTTGCCAAGCAGTTCGAAAACTTTGTTATGGGTAATGAAACACCAACACCCAATAAAGCTGATGGTAACGTAGATAACTTTGAGGATGATGTTCCTTTCTAGGAGCATCACCCCCTTATGTTAGCCTTAATAGACATGGACATAGTATGTTATCGTTGTGCTGCTTCAGCAGAGAACGATGACGTAGGTATTGCTATCTATAGACAGAACGAACTACTCGATCAAATCCTAGAGATGACAGGAGCTACAGAGTATAAAGCGTTCCTATCAGGAAAGAAAAACTTTAGAAAACAAATCTACCCTGAATACAAAGCTAATAGAAAGCAACCAAAACCTATACACCTCGATGAGTGTAGAGACTATGCTATGCAGGAACAATCAGCAGAGCTAGCACCTATAAACCTAGAAGCAGATGATGCTCTAGGTATAAACCAAACTAAAAACACAATCATCTGTAGTTTAGATAAAGACCTACTACAGATACCAGGACACCACTACTCGTGGGAAATCAGTGGTAAAGGATGGAAAAAACCACATACATTCAGAGAAATAACTGAACTAGAAGGACTACGTTTATTCTATGAACAATGCCTTAAAGGTGACAGAACAGATAATATTAAAGGCATAGAAAAGATTGGAGATAAAAAAGCTAAAGTAATATTAGAACCATACACAACAGAACAAGAAATGTTTAACAAAGTAAGAGAGATGTATGGTAATGATGAAGAGTTCTTGATGAACGCTAATTGTTTATGGATACTACGAGATGAAAAAGAAACGTTTACAGAACGCTTTGCCCAACTTCAAAAGTAAGTTTGAACGTAAAATATGGGAAGAACTAACTAAAGAATACAGAAATTGTAAGTACGAATGTGACTCGTACAAATACGAACAACCAGTAATATATCGAACATACACACCTGATTTTAAAACAGGTAGAGCTAAAGTATACCTAGAAACAAAAGGTAAATTAGATTTGGAGACTCGTAAGAAAATGATATGGTTTAAAGACTGTAATCCAAACATACGAGTTATATTCCTATTTCAAAATGCAGATGTTAAACTACGTAAAGGTAGTAAAACATCTTATGGAGAATGGGCAACGAAAAGTGGTTTTGAATGGCTAGATGCAAGAAAGGATTGGCTAAGTGCATATAAAGAAATGCTCAAAGCGTAAAGACGGAACATTTAAATTCGAAGTAGAAGTAAACAGAGATGAGGCTGAATACTTATTTAATTATGCTCTTAATGATCTTGTTAAAGCAGGGTTTATGCACGTTGATTTAATTAGCGAAGCAGAGCATGAACTAGATTTATTTAAAGAAGATGGGGGAGACCTACAATGAAACATCTTGTAATACCTGATTGTCAAGTTAAACCTAAAGTAGATATGAGTTATTTACATAGTATTGGTAAATACATTGTAGCTAAACAGCCTGATGTTATTGTATGTATAGGCGACTTTGCAGATATGCCTAGTCTTAGTAGTTACGATACTAACAAAAAGTCATTTGAAGGACGTACATACAAAGCAGATATAAAAGCAGTACATCAAGGTATGGAGTTACTACTTGGACCACTATGGGAATACCAAGACTGGCAACGTACTCAAAAGAAAAAGATGTACAGACCTCGTATGATATTGACGTTAGGTAATCATGAAGATAGAATAGATAGAGCAGTAAATACAGATCGTAAGTTAGAAGACTTAATAAGTGTGGAGGACTTAAACTATGAGCAATATGGTTGGGAAGTGTATCCTTTTCTTGACGTGGTTGTGGTCGATGGTGTTGCTTACTCTCATTATTTTGCAAGTGGTGTTATGGGAAGACCAGTTACATCAGCACAAGCTCTTATCAACAAAAAGCATATGTCATGCTTTGCAGGACACCAACAAGGACGACAGATTGCGTATGCAAGAAAAGCCTCAGGTGAAGAGATTACTTGTATTATAGCAGGTAGTTGTTACCTACATAACGAAGACTACTTATCGTCTCAAGGTAACAATCACTGGAGAGGAATCTATGTATTACATGATGTAGACAATGGTAGTTTTGATGAGATGGCTGTAAGCCTTAAGTATTTAACAAAGGAGTATAAGTAATGCACCCATTAGAAGTAATCTTTAAGAAAGCAGTAGAACAAGTGGCTAGTGGTAAAGGTAATGAACGACATGGTGATGGTGGTGATTTCATGATTCAACCTTGGGTTAATATTACTAGACTACATGGACGTGGTTTTCTAACAGGTCAGGCACAGAAAAAACTAGAAGAGGCTGTTCGTAATCGAGTCGGTCATAACTACGAATGGTATGAGCGTGAGTTATTAGGTGCTATTAATTACTTGGCTATGGCATTACTGGCTGAATATGAGATTGGTAAAGATACTACGGAGGAATTACATTGATTACTATTGAAGAATTAGCAGAGCAGCTAGAAACATTTAGTGAGGTAGACTTGCTAGAGATACTAGAGATTGACTCAAAAGAGTTAGTTGCTAGGTTTATGGATAAGATAGAAGATAACTACGATGATCTTGTATCTGAATTTACGATTGATTTAAACGAGGAGAATGAGGATGAGTAACTTACCTAGTGTGTATCAAGACACCATAGCTATGTCAAGATATGCTAGATATTTACCTGAAAAGAAACGAAGAGAAACTTGGACTGAGACTGTAGATAGACTTATAGAATATCTTAGATCTAAACACCCAGGCTTTGAAAAGAGTTATAGTGAACTACGACAAGCTATACTTAAACTAGAAGTAATGCCTTCTATGAGATTATTAATGACAGCAGGAGAAGCGTGTGATCGTGATAATATATCTGCTTACAACTGTTCTTATTTAGCAGTTAACAACAAACGAGCTTTTAGTGAAGCACTCTATATTCTTATGAATGGTACTGGTGTAGGATTCTCTTGTGAACGACAAGACATTAACAAACTACCAGAGATCCCAGAAGACATTGGTAATTGTGATGACATAATAGTCGTTGAAGATAGTAAACTAGGATGGGCGAAAGCCTTTAAGAAACTAATCTCACACCTATACGAAGGAGATATTCCTACGTTTGACTACAATAAAGTAAGACCTGCAGGAGCTAGACTTAAGACGTTTGGTGGTCGAGCTAGTGGACCTGAACCACTAAAGAAGTTATTTGAATTCGTAATTAATACATTTAAAGAAGCTAAAGGACGTAAACTATCTTCTATCGAAGTACACGATATTATGTGTATGGTAGGTGAAATTGTAGTTGTTGGTGGAGTAAGACGTTCAGCTTTAATTTCTCTCAGTAATCTAACAGATAGACGTATGAGGGATGCTAAAACAGGAGCATGGTACAATGATCATCCACATCGAGGACTCGCAAACAACTCAGTTGCCTACACCGAAAAACCTGATAATGAAACTTTCATGGAAGAGTGGCTCAGCTTGGTTAAGTCAAAGTCTGGTGAACGAGGAATATTTAACAGGGTTGCTGCTCAAACACAAGCTGCGAAATGGGGAAGACGTGATAAAAATCTCTCTTATGGAACAAACCCATGCAGCGAAATTATACTGCGTGATAAGCAATTCTGTAATCTTACAGAGGTTGTTGTTCGAAATGGAGACACCGAAACAGATCTTACAAGAAAAGTTAAACTCGCTACTATATTGGGAACACTCCAGTCTACTTTAACAGACTTTAAATTCTTATCTCACGAGTGGAAACAAAATACTGAAGAAGAAAGACTACTTGGTGTATCGTTAACTGGTATCATGGATGCTAAAATTACATCTAATCCTGATCCTAAAATGTTAGAAAGGTTACGTGATGTCGCAAGAGAAACAAACGAAAAATGGGCTAAAACATTGGATATACCTGTTTCTGCATCAATTACTTGTGTTAAGCCTAGCGGCACTGTTTCTCAGCTTGTGGATAGTGCTAGTGGTATTCATACACGACACAATGACTATTACTATAGACGAATCAGAATGGACAAGAAAGATCCAATCTATACGTTCTTAAAAGATAAAGGTGTAGAAGTAGAAGATGAGGCTTTTAGACCTGACTCTACTGCTGTATTTACATTTCCTATGAAAGCTCCTAAAGGTGCTATATTGAGAGACGGCATGACAGCTATTGAGCAATTAGAAAACTGGATTATCTATCAACGACACTGGTGTGAACACAAACCTTCAGTCACTATCTCAGTTAAAGATGATGAGTGGGTTGAAGTAGGTGCATGGGTATGGAAACACTTTGATGAGATTTCAGGTGTATCTTTCTTACCCCATAGTGATCATACCTATCAACAAGCTCCCTATGAAGACTGTAATAAAGAACAGTATGAAGAGTTGTTAAGTCGTACTCCTAAAACTATAGACTGGACAGAGTTTGTAGAAGAAGACGACAATACAATAGGTCAACAAACATTAGCCTGTACGGCAGGAAGCTGTGAAATATAATGAGAGTTTGTATAATAGGTAGTCGTAGTTTAGATAAGGCAGAAGTAGTAGTGCCTATTATGGATAAGTTTTTTAAAGAACATACTGTAAAACCACAAGTAATTATATCAGGTGGTGCTAAAGGAGTAGATCACTTTAGTCAGTGGTATGCTGAACATAATGGACTTGACTTTATACAAATATTGCCTTATCATTTACTGGATACCACCACTGAGTTTAATAGTAAATACTTTTTTATCCGTACCAAACAAATGATAAGTAATGCAGATAAGGTACTAGCTATATGGGATACTAAAAGTAAAGGTACTGAGTATGGTATTAAACTTGCTCAGAAATTAAATATACCAGTGATGGTTGTTAAAGTACCATAGGTTTCCCTTCCTTTTTGTCCTATGGTATGCTATGGTGCTGTAGTAGTTAGGTTGCCTCGCCTAGCTATTACAGCATTATTTTATATGGAGGTAATATGCTTGAATATGTATTAGTATTATATCTAAATGATGAACCTAACTATATAGGTAACTTTAAGTCATGTGCTCATGCAAATCGATATATACAGAACTGTTACTTTAGTACAGTTATGCCTAGTGACTATTATGTTTCATGTCAACATCAAGACTATTTGTTTTTACCTGAGGGTTTTGTAGCCACTTACCCTGAGGACTGTTCCACAGATTAATAGGAGGAAAATCTATACCCTTCCATTCAATCATAGAAGACTTTGTAAGTAGTCTTTAGTCTCTGCAGGTAATTTAGTTTTCCAATCACCACCATTAGCTTCTATTAATTTATCTACGTTTTTATAACCATAGTTGTATGCAGCTAACGCTTTTTCTTTATCTCCACGATAGTAACTTACTAACTTATCAAGATAGTTTTGTACCCATTGAGCCTGTTCCATAATAGTAGATGTTTCAAGGTCTATAGATGGTAGCCCAAACCCTGGATCTTCTGCTGTGCTAGGAAGTATTTGGAACTGTCCTAATGCACCTTGAGGTGACTTAATTAGTTTACCTGCTTTATCTCGATGTCCTTGAGCAGATTCTTTAGGACCTAATTCATTAATAACAAAGTCTAAATCAAGCTTTTTAGCAGTAGTTTCTTGAACAAGAGTTTCTGGTTCTACAGGAGCAGTAGTTACTTCTTCTGTAGATGTAGTTTCTACTGGTTGTTCTGTTTGAGTAGGTACTACTTCAGGAGTAACTTCTTTTTGAACTTGCTCTTGTTGAGTTGTTTTAAGACTATCTAAAATACCTTTATTTGACTCAGCAGCCATTAACTTACCATATGTTTTAATACTGTTGTTTAATGGTACTACATACTTATTATTAAAGTTATTTTTAGCACCAGGTACAATAACTAACCCTTGACCATCTATTTTAACAGTTAAACCTAAAGTATTAGCTTCTGCTTCCATTTGGTTATAAATTTGTGGTACAGTAGTTTCAATACTTTGAGTTAATGTACTTTGACGAGTTGCATCTAATGATCTAACATCATCACTTGTTACTACATTAGAAGCTATACCTGCCATAGTTTCAGTATATAATTTATATTTATCAGCAGCACTATCATTTTGATTATTAAATGCTTCATCAATACGATCAAATAAAGCATTAGCTACTTCAGTACCTTTAGTATCTCCTGATAGTTTAGTTAAAGATATTTGAATACCCTCTTGTACCATTGATTTATTTTTATTAAGAGGACTTATATTTAACATTTCATCTAATGATGATATAGCTTTATTTCCTTCTTGTTCAAACACTTTATTAAGATTACCAACAAATTCAAGATATTCTTGAGTATTAAGAGGAATCCCTAAAGTATTTGCAACTACAGCAAGTTTTTCCATTAATGTTGCAGTTTCTGGTAAAGCTCCAAATCTTTCTCTTATATCTAATGTAATTTTATTTTCAACAATAGATTTTTGATTATCAACAAATGTTTTAATATCACTAAGATTTTTATAATTTTCTATTGTAGTTAAAGAATCATTTAAGTTATCTTTATAACGAGTAAGTCGATCTTTAATTTCAGGCTCGTTTAAACCATAAGAAGAAAATGCTAATTCAGCATCTATAATACGATCTTTAATATATTTTTGGGCATTAGCTTTTGCTGTTGCTAACTCACTAGGAGATAGTTCTTCTCGTGTAACTATTTGCCCAGTTTGTTGATCAACATTAGTAATAGTAAAGATTTTTTCAATTTCATTTATATCTGTAAATTGTCTATTTAATGTTATTTTATCAAATGTACGATCTTTAATAGCTCTACGAAGTTGTAATTTATCAATATTTTCACCTCGTTTTGCTGCTTTATCAAGAGCATCATCACCAAATTTAGCAGATCTTAACCACTGATTCATAGCATCCATAGCTTGAGCATCTAATTGACCATTAGGCAATCTATACAAAGCAGTATTTAAATTAAGATTATTATCTTTAGCTTCTTTATAAATCTCTTTAAACATCCATTCATCCATACCTGCTTTAGAAGTAGCCATTTTGTCGTCAAGTTTAATACGATTTTCAATACCATTTATATCAAGAATAGTTTTACCATGAGAAAGAATCTCTGATTTTAAATAAGGATATTGTGTTATTTTTTCTTTTAAGATTTGTTTTACTCGTTGATCAAATTCAAAACCACTAACACGATCTTGAGATTTTGCTTTATCTAAGAATTGTTTTTGTGTATCTATGTCTGATAAAACATTGTTAATAGATTGATTAACATCTTCTGCAGAACCTGATTCTTGAGAAGGTAGTTTAGCTAATTCAGCCTCAGACTTTTGTAAACCTTGTTGTTGTTCTAATATTTTAGAAGGACTAGCTGATTCATAGGCTTTTATTTCATCTTCTATTTCACCTGTAATACCTTGTAACGCATTAAGTTCAGCTACATCTTTATAAATAGCTGTTGATAGTTTAGCTGCATTTGTAAACGCATTAATATCTGTAGCAGATCCATATCCTTCTGATTTATCTATTACTGGTTGTTTAACAAAAGGAGCAACATTTCTTTCTCCTATGCTATCTGTAAAACCTTTTGCCATTACTGTTCTCCTTTGGGTTCTGTTTGTTTAATATTAAAACGCTCTTTTAACATTTCTACTGCTTTTTTAGTAGAAGGTTTGTCTATACGTTCTAACTTGTTAATTACATTATTAATAAATTCATTAGTTTCTCGTTCTTGAGATCTAAATAATCTACCTAAAATACTTGATTCAATATCACCTTTAGCAGCTCTTCGATCAAAAGCTATAATTTGTTTTTGTATAGCTAATATATCGTCTTTAGAGAAAAATTTACCACCTTGTTCTAATACAGTTAAAGTTTCTCCTATTACTTTCATTTTATTTGTAACTGTTTCTAAAGGAGTTGCACTGCTTTTAACATCAGGACTATTAAAGATTTTTACCATTTGTTTGTAAACATCTTCAGCTACTTTTTTATTACGTTCATTACGTTTATTTTCATCTCGTAATATTGCATAAAGTTCATTTTCATTTACAGTTCTAAAACCAAACATTTGTGCTGCAAGTTCTGCTTGTGTTTTTTGTAAACTAATACTATTACCAAATGATGTGACAATTTCACCTGATTCTGCTTGTACATAAGATTTAGTAACATTACTCATACCTGATACAAACTCAAATACTCGAGGTAATGCAGAAGTCATTTCTTCTTTAGTAATATCTTTAGTTCTCATAAAGAAATCAAATGTATCAAAAGCTTTTAATAAAGATTGTGAACCTTGTATTGCAGGTATTCTAAATGTACCACCTTTTTCAGTAAATATATCTTGAATATTATAAATAAACTCAATAAAAGCAAAAGGAGTACCTGATTCACCCATAGGTGCTACTGATGTTGAGTAGTCAATATTAGGTCGTTTACCTTCACCACCTTGAACAGCTTGGTAAAATAATTCATTTACAAGGTAGTTAGCTAATCCTCGTTCTATTAAAGCCCTAGTATTCTCATCTAATTGATCTTCAGGATGTTGTTTATCTAACATATCAACTAAGAACTTACCAAACATAAATCCTGCAGAACCATACATTATTGTGTGACCTGCAAACCATCTAGCTCTTGCTGCTTTAGTTAAATTAGTTGCATTGTTTTGAAAGAAAATATTAGAAATCTTTTGTACTGCAGCAAGAAATTGAAATAAACTACTTGTTAAACCTTTTTGAAAATTAAAAGCACCTTGTCTAGTTTGTGATCCTGATAGTCTCCATCCTTCATAAAATATGTCATCTTGAGTACGTTTATCTTTTAAATTAAGATCTTTACCTGCTAGTTTACGTTTATTCATCATAGCTATATTAGCAAAGAATAATCTGTTTTGAAATTCAGCAAAGTTAAAACCAACAGTACGAGCTACTCCAACAACACCTCTTACAGGGCTAGTAACAGCACTGACAGTTTGTTGCATTTTAGATGGATTAATAGGATTATATTTATCACCTAATAACTCGTTTACCATCATGTTAAGAGAAGCTGATTGTGCTAATCCTGATTTATTAACAGCATCTATCCAAGCTTCAAACTCTGGTACTTGCATAATTTTAAAGCCAGGTACATCTGTAACTTTTAATATACTGTGTACCATTTGTTTAATACCTTCACCTGCAGCAGTACCTTTAAACTTATCTGCTTCTGCAAGTAAACGTAAATTTACTAAAATAGACATTGATGAGTCACGTAATGCTGTATGAGGATTACCACCTAACCATGTAACAATTTGAGTAGTTTGGACAAAAGGTTGTCGTAAAGTGTTTAAAGCAATATATAAACCAGAAGCAATTTTATTACCTAAAGAAGTAATTTGTTGTCCATCTAGTTTTCTAAGAATAGGATTAGTTCTTTTATTAATAAAGTTAGGAGACATCCATTCAAAACCATCATAAACTTTATTAACAAACTCATTAACTAAACCCTCACCTTGAGTAAGATAAGTTTGTTGTGATTCATAATATTTATATTTATTTAAAGCTGCTCTATATTTCTCACGATTAATATTTGGATTTATTATATCTGATTGTGATCTAGGAAATATAGGTTCACCTTGTGCATCTCGTTTAAGAAACTCAGGATAAGTCCTTACAAAGTACTCTTCAAATACTCTAAGATGTGGATCTAATAAATTAAGTCTATCTAAAGCACGATGAGACTTAGCAAGAGATACCATCATATCTTCTAAGTTATTATTCTTAAAGTTACGACTTAAATACTCACCTCTTGTTTTAGCACTTGCTGCAGAAGCTCTATATATTTCTTGATCTGTTTTAATATCATTATATGTATTCTCTGCACGTCTAGGTTCAACGACACGATATGCAGGTTTACCATCAGCATCCATAGGTAAATCTGCTTCCATCTTTTTAGCAAATGCTTTAGCATCTTTAATAGTATCTGCTGTACCTACTACTTGTCTGTATTGTGCTAATACTTCAGGTTGTTGTTTAAACTTACCATTTACAAATAATGAGTTAGGTTCTATTTCAATAAAGTAAACAGCTTTGTGTACTGTAGGTAAATAACCAGGTACTTTATCTAATACTTGTGTAGGTAAAGAATCTATTTGGAATTTAACAGAATCAATAACACCATATTCATAAACATCAATACGTTTATTTAAATTAAATGGATCTTGTTGTGGAAAACGTAGTTGAACAATTTGTCGTCCATATTTATCATAAGGAATACCATCTTTAACTTTATCAAATACTAGTTCAGTACCTGCTTTTGCTTCAAAATCCCATACTAAACCAATATCCTCTTTGATAAAAGGAAACTCTGTTTTAATAGGTTGTAACATTGTATCTAAATTACCTTTATTGTAAATAGCTTCTTTAAAGCCACTAGCAACAAGGTCTTCTTTAAATAGTTTATTAGTGTATGCGTAATCTAATTTAGTTATTAATTTAACTGTTTGTATATCAGTATAAACAGAATCAATTAATTTAGTACGTTTACTAGCTTCAATTTGATCAAATAAAGGTCTATGTAACTTAACTAAATCAGCACGGCTAATATCTTTTAATCCATTTACAAATAAATGATTTAATGTTTCAAATACATAACTTGAGTGTGGTGATGTAGCTATTTTATTAATTTCTTTTACAATAGCACGAGTATTATAGTTTGTTTTTTCAGCAGCTCTTTGATAACCTTGTGATAACCAATTATCAAATTGAGCACCTAAACTCATAATATTATTACTAAATACATCTGCTGCTTTAGCAATACCTTCACTGCCAAAATAAGTTGTTTTAGGAGCTAAACCATTAGAATCATAAATATGTAAATCAAGAGGATCAAATGTTCTATCAAATTCTAAAGTTACACTTAAAGTACGTTCACTACCTTCTAAGTTCTTTTTAAACTCAGCCATGTCATTAGCATCTAATATATCTTTACCTTTACGTTCTTTAAAGTCTTGTAAGTTAAAGAATTTAGATTCTTTCATAAGAGAGTCAGGAGTATACTTTTTACCTGTATCTAAATCTTCAATATATAATTCAAGTTTACCTCTACTCTTTTCAAAGTTCTTTAAATCACCATAAAAAGCTTTACCTTGATCTATAATATCCTGTTTAATTTTATTATAAATACCAATAGCTTCTTGTCGTGAGTAAATCATATAACTATCGTCTTTACCAAAACGAGATTTACCAAAGATATTATTTTGTGCTAAAGTAAATTTAGATTTATTTAAATGTAGTTTACCTTGACTTTCTGATACTACAGCTTGTAATAAATCAGCATATTGTTTACGAACTTCATAGTTTTGAAGAGGATTAAAGTAATTTTCTGTAAATAAATCACTAAAATCTTCAGTTAAAGTTCTTAACTTATGTTCAAGTGAAGGAGTGTTTTTAATATCAGACGTAAAGTTGTCAGCTTGATTTAACAAAGTATCATGAATAATATTGAACTTTTTATTATTTAGTTTAGTTGCTATATTATTAGTAGGATCAACAATAGCTGTAAGTGCTAACTCTCCTCCTGCTTTAGGATTTGCTTGTATTACATTATCAAGAGGACTACCATCTACTATATTTTCAGTACGTCCATTTTGATAAACACGGATACGTTCTCTTTTAGTTTTACCTGTTTGAGGATCAATATATTCTACAGTAGTATATCGTTCATTGTATTTACGAGATACATAGTTTTTACCACCTTTAGCAATAGGGTAAGCTATTAAAGCAGTTTCAATAATTAAACTACCTTGTTCTTTATTTTTAAATATACCATTGTTAGCACCAATTTCAGCTAAAGCTTGTATACCATCACTAATAACCATTTCACCTTTACGAACCATACTATCTCTAAACTCATCACCAATACCTACTTTATCAGCATATTGTTCTAATGTAAGCATATGTGCAGCTTTATGTATAGGATTATTAGCTTCTTTAATTAGTGTATCAGCACGTTCAGCTATTGTTTCCCAATTTACTTCACCATTATCAATATAGTCTTTAGTAGCAAATGCCCAACGAGCCCCTAAGTTACCCATTACCTCAGGTATTTGAGTAAAAAAGTTAACTAAAGCAGTTGTTTCTGCTGTTGTTTGTTTACCCCATTGTTTCCAATTAATACTACCATTTTTATTTTTAGGTATACTAGGACCAAATTTTATTTCAGAGTTATTAAAGAAATCAATAACATTACCAGTTAATTGTTGGTCTTCTTGTAATGATTGATAGTCTTTTTTCTCTTGACGAGAATCTATAATAGTAGATAAATGAGCATCTTGATTTTGATCTTCAACATCAAAGTCACCACCAGGTAATGTAGATATGTTTTCTACAAAAACATCTTCTTTATCTTGAGGTTCTAATACACCTTTATAATAGTCTGCTATTAATTGGCGTTTAGTTAAATCATCATATTGAGGATCGTCAATAATATCAGCTACTGCTGATTTATAATTATTAGCTTCTGTTTGCTGTATTTCAGCATCTTTTAAATCTCGATCTTCAGTAATACCATTCTTTAAATCTTCAGACATTTTAAATATGTCTTCAAAGTCAGCACTACCATCTAAACCTATAGTATATATAGCTTCCTCATTAGCCGTAGCATCGTTCATTAAAGGCTGAGTTTTTTCAACCTCAGGTACTATAAAGTCTTTAGGTAAATTTAATCCCATGTATTATCCTATAGCTGAGTCAAAAGGTGCAAAGTAATCACTTGGTGTTTTATTATTACTTGCTACTTTAAATGGATTACCAACTCCAAAGTCACGAGCTACATTAAAACCTAAAGTTGATAAGTTTTGGTAACCTTGCATTTGCATACCAGTAGTAGCTACTTGAGAAGCATAGCTACCTATTTGTTGTGTAGTTTGACTCATGTCTCTACCTGCCATCTCAGTACCAGTTAACTGTGATTGTTGTAGTTGTTCTTGAGTAAGTAGTGAACCAGTAGCTCCACTAGCTACAGAAGTACCAGGAAATGCTACTCCACTTTGTGCTAAGTTAGCAATAATATTAGATCGTTTAAGATACGACTCTCGTGTTAATTGCCTTCGTTGTTTTTGTATATTAGCCTCAGCTACTTTTTGTTTCTTTTCTTCAAGAATACGAGCTTGTTCTGCACGTTTTTCTTCAGCATCTTCTTGTTTTTTACCTAATCGTCTTTGTTGTATCATAGAATAAGCAGATGCAATATAACCTATAGGTCCTAAATATTGACCTATAATACCTGATTTACCTGCAAATTTACCTACTGCTGATACAACACTTGTCACTGCCTTAACAGCACCACCCATTATAATACTCCTTTAACAATATATTGATACTCTGTTCCATGATTAATTTCAGCTAGTTCACCTGTATACTCACCACCAAATAAAGCATTAAACTTTACTTCTTTTGGTGTTTTAGATAAACCATAAACTTCATTAATACCTCTTCGTTTTAATACTTTTTTAATTGCTTCACCTACTTTACGATAGCGTTTATATGTAGATAATGACCATTCTTTACATTCAATATGAAGTATCCATTTTTCCATATACGGCTCCCAACTTAAAGCAACGTAGCCATTACCTTCTTCTTCATAAAGATATATCTTTTCGTTAGGGTCTATCACTAGCTATAGCAGGTGTTGCCCATCCTAATAAAACCATATCTTTTCCTTCTTCTGATTCTATCTTTAAACTTAAGGTTTTACCTGATCCTCGTATTTTATTTTTTGTTACAATTACACCATCTCCATAATCAAATGGATCACCAGAACCACTTGGTATATAGTTTCTTAATAATCTATAAGCTTGGAATTGTGTACCCCATTTACCACTATTAGCACTATTTGCCCAATTCCATTGTGATTGTACTAAACAAGATGATTGTTTATTTAATATTAAATTACTACCATCTTGAGTATAGCCATCTTCAGTACGATTAAAATAAAAGAATATATAAGGAGTTTGTTTACGTCTCATTATGTCGTTATATAATTCATATCCTGTAACAAGATAACTACTATAATTAGCTCCTGTACTATCTGCTGTATACCAATCTTTAAATTGTAAACTAGCAAACTTAGATACAGTAAACTGTGTTCCTTTAATAGTAAGATAACTAAATTGAGAACTTCTATTTAAAGGAGTATCAACAGTAACTATAACTTGATCTGTTGATGTAACAATAACTTCATCAGTATTAACTAAAACGTTAGTATCTTGCTCTGCTATTACATAACCTGGTATTTGTATATAATCTGCTATATAAGGTGAGTCTGAGCTTAATGAAGCAAATGTATTGGTATACCATGCTTGTAATGTTAAATCATATATTAACTCTTTATTATATTTATTTATGTAGTTAGTAGTATTATAATTAGTGTCGTCATTATTATTATATAACCAACGAACTCTGTTTTCCTTTTCATCATAGTATCCTTTACAATGATCTTTACCTAATTCAGGAATATCTAAATATAGTGATTGTATAGTTGTTAATGATAAAGAAACAGCTTTAAATCGTCCACCTGCAGCATCAGGTGTAAGCATATAAATACCTGCATTAGACCAATAAAAGAAAGCACCATTAACAAATACAACAGAGTCTGCATTAAGTACTCCATTATCTGATATTTTACCTAACTGAAATGATGTAGCATTAAAACCACCAGTATCACCATAAAGTTCCCATACACCATTTTCTGCAAAGATTAGTAAAGAAGCTTGAGACGGCACAATTTTAATAATCTTACTACAGTCAGGAATTTGTACAGTACCACCATCAGATGCTACAACATCATTTAATGCTGAATCAGTAGGATCAGTTTCTTGATGACATTTACCTAATTGGTCGTCTGACGTTACTACTTGAGTAAAGAAAATATAACCTGAGTAGTTAGGTGATTTAGCATCAGGATCAGTAACATTAGATACAACACCTGAATAAAAAAGTCGTTGAGCATAAGTAGCAACAGTAGTAAATGAACCTGTTTCTTGATCTGTATTTAAACCAGTAACATCTGTATTAGTTTCACGACTAGAACCTCTATTAAAAGCATCTATTACAATACGACCTTTAGCTACTTGAAAACGAGAAGTAGCATTTCTTGCTAATATAGAAGGATTAAACTTTTCATAGTTACTACTAGATGGATTAGAATTTTTACCAAGAACCCAAGCATCAGCATTACTTGGATATACATTACCAAATGCTGATGAGTTTGCACAATATTCTAAAGCATCAGTATATGTACCTGAATCAGTAACAATATTTTCAGACCAACCTTGATTACGTAAATTATATTTATGATCATCTGAAAGAGATGAAGGTCTTTCATCTACATCTAAACCATCATCAAGTCCCCATATATCACGTACTTTAATATCAATAGTAGATTGTGTAACTGTATCTGTAGTAGAATTATAAGTAAGTAGTACAGGTTTACTTAAATCATCAGATACAATAATACATTTATTGTTAATAACTGCAGTTTGTATTTTAGCATTATTTAATCCTGTAACTGTTAAAGCATTACCACTATTAAGTAAATTAGCACTAGGATTAGCTGTAAGTAAATCTAAAAAGAATAATTTATTTACAATTCTAATAATACCAATAGACACAGATGTAGAACCACCTGGAGTTGTCCATACATGAAAAGATTGTTTACCTTCTTTTATACTATCTGCTGTTAAACCAGTATTATTTAATTGATAAAGGTTTTCATAGTCAATACCTAGTCGTCTAGAACGAGAACCATCTCGATTAAGAACAAAGTTATCTTCATCAAGAGATGCGTTTTCAGGAAACGTAAGAGGACTAGCTTCAGTAATTAAACCTTTTGTAAAAGATCTAAAAGCCTTTTCAATAGCTCTAGCCACTTAGTCTTCCTTATTTAAATTAAGTGTTTCTTTTACTTTCTTAGCTTGTTTCTTTTGTTGAGCTGTTAATAAATAGCTACGAGCAGCAACATCAGCTATACGTTCTGATGTAAAATGTCCATCTAATGAGTGAGGTAGTTCACCACCACTTCCAAATTGAAACTTAAGATGAGCAGTAGTAGGACAAATAAACAACTGTAATTCTTTGCCACCTTCTGTTTCATATGTTTTAATAACTTTCATCTTTATTTCTTCTTTCTTATTTTGTCTTGTACTTCAGCAGGATTACCATTTTTAGGAGCTTCTTTAATAGTACGTACTCGTTCTTGGTTATCTTCTATTACTTCTTTAGTTTTATTTCTAGAATCTTCTTCATATTCACCAAAGTTATCAAGAATGTCTTGTAATTGTTTTTTAGTTAATCCATTAGGTTTTTTATTATCTTGAGCCATATTAATATCCTTGTTTTTTAGGTTTACCCATTTTCTTCATTGGTTTCTTTTTAGGCATAGTTTTCTTTTTCATAGGTTTCATAGTTTTTTTACCTTTCTTAGTTGATTTACCATATTGTTCTTTATGAACAAATGATTGAGTGTTGCTCGTTAATTGACTCATTAGTAGTTAGGTTTTCCTTTAATACCTGGTTTACGACCATAGTTTCCAAATGTAATACCATTCTTTAATCTCCAAGCTTCTTGACTCATTCTACGTTTTTGAGATATAGATGCTTGTTCAGCTTTAGGATTAGGCATTTGTTTTAATGTAAGGAAACAATTTGATTTAGCTTCTGCTAGTAAATATGTAAACATTTGTACAGGAAGATCAGGAGTAAATGAATCAGATAATGTAAATGCTACAGATCGTTTACCTTGTGCTTTAGTTTTAGTAGCAACTAATGTAGAATCTACAACACTATCATAAGCATCAAATACTAACATTTCATCGTCAAAAGATGTAAAGTAGTTAGGACCTTGATCATTATAAATATTTAAAGTAATACCAGTAGTATCTGTAACTACAGTAACATCAGAAGCAGAGCTATCTCTTTGATCTACAATATACATAAAGTCTTCAGGTGTTTTATAAATAATTTCTTTATATTTATCTTTAGTATCTGTTGACTTACGACAATTATATTTTATCCATTTAAGATCAATAATATCGTCAGGTAATGACATATGAGTAGGTCTACTTGCTGTGCCTGATGCTTCTAATTGAAATAACTCATATAAAAACGGCATATCACGACCATCTATAATATTATAGTAAGTTGATTTAATAAGTTGAGCTACTTGAGTGGCTTCTTGAGTATCATTAATACTATTAATTTCATCAGAATCCATGTCTGACATAATGTCTTGTACCATTTCAAGTAGTGTCATTTTAGCCATAATTTATTCCTAGTCTAAGAAGAGAGCTACTAACCCTGCTTCAGTTGGAGTAATATTCTGTCCTGAAGAAGTACCATCTCCTCCTACATGGATAGATAATAATTGTCCTGCAGTAGCATCTACTGTACCTGTAGATGATAATGTTAATTTGTCAGCACCATTAGTAGGTTTAGATACAGAGCTTGTTCTAGAGCTTGTTGTACCATCTAAAGCAAATTTAAAGTTATAGTCTGAACCTTGAGCAATAGCTGTTGTTGTAAAGTTAATCCAAAAAGTAATTAAGTAATGTCCTGCTTGATTAAGAGTAATAGTACCATTTCCTGCAGTAACAGTAAGGATGTCTTCATTACCTGAAGCAGTCCATTCACCACTTGGATTAAGAATTGTATAAGCAGACGAACCTGCTAATGTATGAGCAGTTGCTCCACTTGTAATATAAAGTTCAGCATGAGGTTTAGCAGGAGGATATTCCCATGTACCTGAGCCTGATCCATTAGAAATATATACTTTACCACTTGTAGCTGCGGCTACACCTTTAGGTTCGTGTATATCAGGATCTGTGATAGTATTGTGTTGTATTGTCATAAATATATATTCCTAAAAGATTAGGAGGGGACACAAAGTCCCCTATCCTAATTAAGCTTTCGTATATTCTACGATAAGTCTACCTGCACCTGCAGTTAAGTCATCTACGTTAGGAGCAACAACAACTTCACCTGCTACTGCACCAATAGAAGCACCAACTAAAGCACCTGTGCCATCAACAACTGTACCAACGTCTGCTGCATCTTCAATAGCTGTGTCAACTAAGTTAACTGCTGTTAAAAGACCATCAGCATCAATAACGTTGCCGTCTTTGTCATTAAGACCTACTAATAAATCAGTAGTTCCTGAAGTAGAAGTCCATGGAGAATCTACAATAAATTTAGCAGAAAGAATTCTAGCATTAGCAGGAATAGAATATTCCAATGCAGAAGTACTTTCGCCTGGTAGATCGTCATATGTAAACTCCCACTCTACTGTTTTAACAGAAGTTTTAGTTCCATATTCACCACCATATTTTTTAGTAGTTTCTCTAGCACCATAGTGATTAGTTACACCACGTTTTGCATCAATTTCGTATGTCATGTCTAATCTCCTTAGTAATTAGATGGATGTGTTAAAATTACACCCAATGTGTCAACACGTTGAGCACCAAAACCAAAGCGAGAAGTAACTTGATACTTGTCAGCTCTTTCTTCGTTGTCTCTCCAACCTTCTGTTTTTGGAGCACGTCTCCATGCGTGCATAATTGGCTTACATGAATCGTCAGCCACACACATAAATACGTTTGCTTTATCACCAACTGCAGCAGTTTCTGATGTTAAGCCATAAGAAGAAGCATTAATAGCTTCAGCAGCAGTTAATGTAGGTAAGAAGTTAGAAGTATAAATGTCGAAACCAAAGATGTTTTTAACAAATTTATGGTCACGAGCAAAACCTTCTGTAACAATACCTTCAAACATTGGGTTGTTAGATACGTTTACTAAGTTTTGTAAACTGTTTAATGTTGCTTCAACAACTGGATCAACGATAGCAATACGACCACCTGCAGGAACATTAGCTTTATCGAAAGCTAATTTCATAGCGATGAAGTCGTTTAGTGTTATTGTTCTAGCGTTAGCAGCAGCAGAACCTACGAAACGGTGAGGACGACCATTAACTAAGTTTAAGTTAGCAGCAGTCTGAGCACTGTTAGATGCAGCTAAGTATTTAGTTTCGTGGTTTTCACCTAATGCACGTGTAGATTCCATAGCTCTCATAGACATTAATGTGTCTACTTGATTACCATCTTCACGTAAGTCATCAGATACTTTCCAAGCATCACCAACATAGTCAGTGATAGCAAGTGTTAAGTTACCTGTGTCGATTGGTGAGAAGTTAAGAGGTGTATCTTCAGCAGCATCTTGAAGTGTTACAGTACCTACTGTTTTGATGTTAAGAGTTGTACCTGAACCAAAGTCTGTTACGTCTCTCCACATACCTTCAGGAAGTAGATAGTCATGTAAGTTTTCAAGGATGAACTGAGAATACTGTTGCGATTCAATGAACGCAGTTGTATTACTTGTTAATTGTGCCATTTAAGACTCCTTGTTAATTATTTAATTGACGTTTTACTTTTTCACCTGCAGCTTTCCAAGCAGCTAACATATCTTTAGTAGAAGCACCTTTAGGTACTCTAGCAGATAGTTCATCTGTACTTTGTTTGCTTAAAGTTTCTGTATTAACAGTACTTTGTGGTTTTGCAACAGATGTTGGCTTGTTTTCAAAACCTGCTAACTTAAGTACAACATTTGGAGATGTTGCAGATAAAGTATGTAATTGATCTAATGTCATACCTGCTTCTTTTGCTAAAGTATTATAAACAGCTTCAGCTTGACTACCATACTTCTCAGTAAACTTGTCAGCTACTGTTTTAGCATTGGTTTGTGCTTTAGTCTGTTGTTCTCTTTGTGCAATCGTTGCATTGACTAGATCCATGATTCTATCTTGGTTTATTTCACCTTGAGAGGTGGTAGCCTCTTGTGGTTGAATACCAGACTTTATTTCATCCAGTAACTCTTCTGTAGTTCTACGTTTAGATAGTTCCTCTTTCAATTGAGCCATTTCAGTTTCTAACGTCTGAATATGCTCTTGAGCATGAGGTACAGATCTTAACGCATCTTCTGCAGATTTGTACTTTTTACCTTCGCCTACAAACTCTTGAGCTTCTGTCGGTATCTCAAAAGCTTTAGCTTGGGTATCTTGTTGCTGAGTCTCTTGGGTAGTTGACTCAACAGGTTGTTCTTGTTGTTCTTGTGTTACTTGCTCTTCAGCCATTATTTTTCTCCTTGGTCAGGAATAAGATTATATAGTTTAGAAAAAGCTTTTTGAATACCTAATTGATAAGCTTGGTACTGAGCCCAAGCAGGTTTATCAAAAGTATCTTCATCAATTGCTTTTCTTTGAGCAAGTAGAATTTGCTCTTGACAGTAAGCTTTAAGCTCTTCAAACACTTGTTGTTTTGTTAAGCTTTTAGCTTTATCTGATTTTAAATCCATATATAATTATTCTAACATAATTGATTAAAAAAGTCAAGGTTTAAATTAACCCTGCTCCCTGCAAGACAGACTCGTTAAGGTCGTCTTCAATAGGTTCTTGAGCCTGCATCTGAGCTTCTTGTTGAGCAGACATAGCTAACTTCTGTGATTCAGCATTTTCAAAGATAGCTGCGTTGTCTTTAATAAACTCGTAAGCTTCAAAACCCATATATTCTTCCACCATCTTAGCTAGTTGTTTAGCTGAGATATGTGGTGAAATCATTTGTCCAATAGGACTATTAAACAATCCTATAATATTCTGTACTAATTGTGCTCTAGCAGCATAGTGTCTAGCACCAATAGGACGTAGTTTACCTTTAGCTGTAATATCTTCTTTAGTAATAGATATAAAGTCAGCTACACCTAAGTCGTTATCCATAACTTTAGCAATTTCTGCTACATCTAAGTTACGTCTAGCTGTTTCAAGCATTGTATTTAAAATAGGTTCAATAAATTCTATTTCAAACTTATTAACTTTGTTTTGGAAGATACGACCTGCAGCATTTTGTAACTGTTGTACTTCAAATGCTGTTTTCTCACCAGGACTACGGATACCCATAGCTTCTCTAGGAGCACCTGCCATTTCTTCCATAAGTTGTAATAACATACCTATTTCATTATTAACTTGGAACGCAGCAGGGTTAGGTGGCATCATATCTACATCACCATCTTCAGGGATATGAATAGTTGATTCAGGACCCCATTCAAATGGCTCTACGTCACCTTTGATTCTAATTGGTGGATGTATAGTTAAATCTAGTGCATCTGCTTTTAAGTTTTCTAAATGGTCTACTCGATATTGCATACCTACTAAGTTATCTAGTGGACCCATCGCATATAAGTTGTCAGGACGATCTCTCCAACCTACATGATGTTTATTATCTTTACCTAAGTAAGAAGGATTCTCTACATTACGTAATACATAACTACGATCTACAATAGTAATAATTCTGTTTTCTAGTAGTTCATCGTCATGTTCACTATAAATAGTTCCTTCAAATTCTAGTATTTCTACTAAACCTGATTGGTAGTATTCTTGTAAAGAACCAAAACCATCAATATGATAAGCTTCTGCTTTGTTAATATCCTCTAATCTAAACTGACTAATGTTACGTCTTACATCCATAGACTTATTAAAAGAGTCTACGTTATATTGTAAGTCAGGTCGTTTATCAATATCTAACTTAAGTTCGCCAACTGTTTTAACATATCTTGTAAATTTAGGAGTATCTTTAAACGCTTTAGCAGTAGGATTAAAGATAATATCAAATGGTGATATTCTTTCGAGTTTAGGACCATTGTATGTTACTACATCTTCTCCTGTAACAGGATCAACGTGTTTTTCTGTAACATAATTAACTTCAGCAAAAGCATTACCATAGTCAATGTAGTCATAGACTAATTGTGCAATTGTTTCTCTAAAACCTGATTCTTTTAGTTTAGTTTTAAGATAAGCTTCAATAGCTTTACGTTTTGATTTAACTGAATCATCAAGGGAAGCTCCTTCCCACTTCATCCAATTATCGTTTGGAAACAACGCATCCATATAGTTAGCATGAAGGTTGTCTCGTATTTGAGTAAGCTTAGGCAGAGTAGTTTTATTCTTCCAAGGAAGTTTTGAATTAGTTGTTTTAGTTGTATCAGTTGCAAATAAATAATTCCTTAGTTCTCGCCATTCTTCTTCTTTGTCTTGTCTTTGAATCCACCAATTGTTATAGAGATGTCCTAGCTGTCTTGCTAAGTTTTCTCTAGCTAACATTTGTTTGATTTCTGCTACTTTTCCTGCCATAATAGTTTCCTTAGTAAGTTACTCCACCAAAACGAGAGTGTGTTTGTATTCGATTAGTCATACTAATTACATTACTTCTACCTTTTGGTACAATAGATATTGCTATTGCATTAGCTAGTGCATCTTTAATATCATCATGAGGTGGATGCCTTTGTGTAAGTTCTTCTTCTAAAGGTTGACAATTACCACCTTTATAATGCCATATTTGTTGATTATCATATTTAGGTTCTAAGATAGCACTAATACGTTGACGTTTGTCTCCCATGTGTCTAGTAGGTCTATACTCATCAATAGCTAGTGGTATGCCATTAGGTCGTAAATAACTATCTTTTAACTCTTTAACAATTAATTGTTGAGCTACAGTAATCTCTGCACGTAGTTTTCTAAAACCCCATTTCTCCCAAGCTCGTAGTATGTGATCATAGTAGTCAACAATCTTATCAGTTTTAAAACGATCTATATCAAGAACGTAGTAATTAGCTTGATTATCAACTCCAATAATAACAAGAGCAGTATAGTCAGCTTTTTTACGTAAACTAAAAGCAAAGTCAATTGCAGCATATACATTTAATTTACGATCTCTAATTACCCAATCACCTTCTTTGTTTTGTAGTATAGAACGATCATAGTATTGAAAGTCGTCAGCACTTAAATTAGCTGTTTCTTTACTGTTAGGATCATTATAATACTGAGCATAAAATTGTGTTTGGTCTACATATTTAGCTCTAATACGTGCTAGTTCTTGTAAATCAAATCCAAATGCTTTACCATCTTTACGTTTTTGTTTAGCCCAAAGAAACTCTCCATCTGTTTCTACAACTCGTTGAAATAACTCGTATACAGGTTCTTCTGAAATCATCTCTCCATTATCATCATAGATAGACTCTTTCATATTTACCATAGTATCATAAATATCTCGAGGATGATAACGAGTCCCAACAACCCATTCAAAAGCACCAGGGTTTTCAATGGAAGCTAATTGGCTATATGCTGCTGCAACTTTATCTCGTCCTTCTTCAGAATAAGCATTACCTGGTACAACAATATCATCAAGCACCACAACATCAGCATGGAAACCAGTAGTATTACTGGTAAGCCCAACTGCTTTAACGCTAGCATCTCGTACTCCTTCTTCTTTTCGTCTAGGATGATCAACAGCTATTTCAGCTACTGCCCATTTTTCTCTTTTACCTTCTTCA
>Ga0181553_10001097_pt1 | contig 24146 bp, 30 predicted proteins | sample 011ome_17_FD_133753 | JGI IMG/M metagenome (GOLD analysis project Ga0181553, IMG submission 133753) | Coastal salt marsh microbial communities from the Groves Creek Marsh, Skidaway Island, Georgia - 011502XT metaG (megahit assembly) | ecosystem: Environmental > Aquatic > Marine > Intertidal...
GAAAAAAAAATATTTAATTTAGATACTGCAGTAAAAAATCAAAAAAAAATAATGTATTGCCAAGGATGCGGTTCAAAAGTTTCTAAAAATAATCTAATAGATTACTTAAATTCATTAACTACTAGTTCTGATTTACCAGACTCATCAATCATTGATCTTAAGACAGACAAAATTCTTCAAACCATAGACCTTATAAAACACTTTTCATCTTTTAGTCCATTTGATTTTGGTAGAATTAGTTATTTTCACTCCCAAAATGATATTTTAGCAGGAGGTGGCAAAGTACATTCTTTAAGTATATCTGTGGGCATACCCTTCTCAACAAATAAAGTAGAAAAGTTTTACTTAAGTCATTTTATTGAAGGTATAAAACAAGAAGCTACTTATGATAATGCAATCATATCCGCTGGACACAGTTATCAAACCGATGAGCCAGCAACCACCATTACAATGAACGGTACTTTTGCTTCTCTAACATCAAAAAGTAATGCAAAAATTAATGATCTAATCTACCTATCTAAGCCCCTTGGCACAGGGTACCTACTGTCTGCTAATTATCAAAATTGCAAACTATTAGGATCACAGGAACTTGAACAATTACTTTTTTGGCTGTCTTTAAGCAATAAAAGTGCTGCTAATATAGCGCTAGAGAATAATTGCAACGCAATGACAGATATAAGTGGATTTGGATTGGCATCTCATTTAGGTGATATTTGTATGAGTTCTAACGTAAGTGCTGACTTGCACTTAACAGAAGAAATTTTAATAAACAAAAACCTTGAGATACTTAAAGATTTTAAAAGCACTGGATTTGATAACAATATGAATGCAATGAAACAATATGTTTCAATTTCAAATAACAGTAATTTTGAAAAAATACTTTACGATCCCCAAACTAATGGGGCTATGTTGATGATAATCAATCCAGATCAAAGATTAAATTTTGAAAATAGATTTTTCAATGAATGTGGGTATGCCCCTTTGTTAATAGGCAAATTTACAGACTTAAAAAACAAAATTATTAATTGTAATTAAATAATTTTTTTAAATTTTTTTTTATAAAAAAGTATCAATAAAATTAAGATAATAATAATGGCTATAGGAATAATATAATTAGGCTGCATCATTAAATTTAGATTTATCGCTTTTTGATGATAAAAAATTTCATCTAAGCCCTGCCCTATGCTTGCAAATATAAATGACCAGGGTGTCACACCGAGCAAAGTTGTGATAAAAAATTTTTGATTATTCGCTCCTAATGCAGCAAGAATTAAATTTTGAGCAAAAAATGGAATACCTGGTATCAATCGAATTAACATCATTAACTCGATATCATTACTTCTGAAATAGTTTGGCACTCTGGGATATTTTTTAAGGATATTTTTATGGATAAAATCTAAAAAGAAAAACTTTGCTAATAAAAAAACAATAAAAGATCCTAGCGTGCCTCCTAGTATAATCGCCATACCGCCAAGCCAAGTTCCAAATAAGAAACCGCCCGTGAGGGAAAGTAGTGAGGCGGCTGGAAAATTACAAACTACTAAAATTAAGTAAGATAAAATAAATAAAAAAAATGAAAAATAGGTATTTTGATTAATAAAATTATTTAACTTATCTAGGTTTTGAAATAAAAAATCTAAAGTAAAAAATTCTTTATTTAAAAAAAATACTATCCAAACTGATATCAATAAAAATATTACAAAAGAGATTAAAAAATATCTTTTATTTTGGGGCATTTAAATCAATAGCATTTCTAAAGATGGCAGTATTGAATTTAACTTAAACCCCATAGCTTGGATAGAACCATTCAAAATCAATACTCCTGTTATAGTTAGGGTAGATCCGGCAATTATTTGAAATATCTTTATAAATTTATTTATATAGCGAATTAGTTGAATTAATCTACCTATAAGCAAGCCTACAAGAATAAAAGGTAATGCTAGACCAAGGGAGTAAAAGGCTAAAAGAATAATACCATCAACACTATCATTGATGGCAATAGAAAGTACGGCTCCTAAAATTGGGCCTATACATGGGCTCCATCCGAATGCAAAGGCTATGCCGATTAAGAAAGGAAAAAAAATACTATTTTGTAAAGATTGAATATTTAATTTTTTTTCAAAATTTAAAAATGGAATTTTTAAAACTCCTAAAAAAAATAAACCCATAAAAATAATTAATATTCCAGAAAATACATTAAGCTGTTTTTTATAGTTAAATAATTGTTGGGTTAATAAGTCAATAGACGCCCCCATTAAGATAAAAACAATTGAAAACCCTAATACAAAAAGTGAAATTATAGAAATTAAACTTAGTTTGTCTTTACTATTTGAGTATTGAAGATCAGAAAATGATTTTCCAGCGATATAAGATATAAAACCTGGTACAATCGGAAGTACACAGGGCGATAAAAAACTAAATACGCCAGCTAAAAAAGCAATTATAAACGGGATATCTTGGCTCATAATTTAATTGTAGTATTATACCTAAAGAAAGAAAGCATAGATGTTTGATCGCCCCATTCAAAAAATTATACAATACCCGCTGAAATTAATAGCAAGGTATCTATTAAAATATACTAAACCAGATCATATAACTTTTGTGGGATTTATTTTTGGGATCCTAATGTGTGCTTGTATTTATCTTCAGTTTTTTAAAATAGCTTTAGTTTTTTTAATTTTAAATAGAATAAGTGATGGCGTTGATGGTGCAATGGCAAGATTAACCTCCCCCAGCCCACGGGGGGGGTATTTGGATATTGTTGCTGATTTTATAATCTATGCCGGGTTTGTTCTAAGCTATGGCTTAAGTAGTCCTGACAAGCTTATAGTCAGTGCCTTATTGCTTTTTTCTTTTATTGGAACCGGAACAACTTTTTTAGCTAGGGCAGCAATCCAACATCAGATCCATCAATATTCCCATTCAAACAATCAGGAAAATGAAATAAATAAAAGCTTTCACTATGCATCAGGTTTGATCGAGGGAACAGAAACCATTATATTTATGATTTTATGTCTGATTTTACCCTCATATTTTAATTTCATAGGGTTAGCTTTTTTTATTCTTTGTATAATAACTATTGTTTCTAGAATTTATGTTTGTTATAAAGAATTAAGTTAATTATATAGAACAGGTTAAAATGACTAAGAAAAGAACATTAATAGAAAGATTGAATCAAGAAGGTGCTATTTGCGCTGAGGGGTTTTTATTTGAAATGGAGCGTCGAGGCTACCTCACAGCGGGTGAATTTGTTCCAGAGGTTGCATTAGAGTATCCAGAAGCACTGAGAACTCTGCATAAAGATTTTCAACATGCAGGATCTGATATTGTTGAGGCATTTACATATAATGGTCATCGTGAAAAAATGAGAGTGATTGGCAAAGAGGATTTATTAGAGCCTCTTAACCGAGCTGCATTAAAAATAGCAAAAGAAGTTGCCCATGATGTACCAACGGGAACTGAGCCTAATTTAATGGCTGGAAATATTTCTAATACTAATATTTGGAATCCCCAAGATCCTCAATCTCAAAAGGATGTTCGATCTATGTTTGAGGAAATGGTTGGATGGGCTGTAGAAGAAGGCGCTGATATGATCATCGGTGAAACTTTTTATTTTGCTGAAGAGGCATTTTGCGCCCTCGAAGTGATGAAAAAAACTGGACTACCCTGTGTATTAACAATAGCTCCAATGGGAGAAAATATCATGCGTGATGGCATTACCCCACTGGATACCTGTTTAAAACTTGAACAACTGGGTGCGGATGTTGTGGGTTTAAATTGTTTTCGAGGCCCTGAAACCATGCTCCCGTACATTAAGGAAATTAGATCCAAAGTAAAATGTCATGTGGGAGCTCTACCTATTCCCTATAGAACTAATAGCAAGCAACCCACATTCTTTAATTTAGATGATTATTCTAATTGTACTTGTCCCGCACCTCATGGAAGAACATTCCCAACTGCGTTGGACCCTTTATTTACTAACCGTTATGAAATTCGACAGTTTGCGCAGACGTGTTACGACTTAGACGTAAAATACTTAGGGGTATGCTGTGGTGCAAATCCAATGCTAATAAGGGAAGTTGCGGAAGTTATGGGCAAAAACCCTCCGGCAATGCGCTTTAAGGAAAATATGTCTAATCACTTTATGTACGGAACCAATAAGAGAATTCCTGACCATATAAAGGATTATGGAGATAAAGCCTAAACAATAAAGGCTAGATACGACTCCATCGCCAGTCTTGCAATAGTAAAAATTAGCAGGATAAAAGAAAATTTAACAATTACTCTAACTATTCTGCCGGACTCCAGTCCGGCATAGTAGGCCTCAAATATATCAAAACCGTCGAATATATTTTTAACTAAAAAATTTTTTAATTTGTACATAAAAAAGGCCATCGGTTTACAAATAAGATGATAACCCACCACACTAAATACAATCACAATAATTAAACTAATGTTTAACATAAATGACCAAATTATTAGCGATATAATCCAGTAGCCTAAAAAACTCATTCTTTCTTTTTGATCGGGTCTTAGAAACATTTGAAAATAATTCATCTATCTAAAGCCCCTCTCAGCTAATTCATTGGAAGAAATTGTTGAAAGCTGATTTTTAGCTTTGGATAATTCTAGAATATTTTTAAGTTGATCTTTAATAGCAATTAGCTTTTGCCTGGCCTCGGGGTCAGAATACTCTAAGTCTTCTTTGATACTAGAGCGAAGTGCTAGTATTATCACACCTCCCGCATTTACGCAGTAATCAGGACAATATACGATATTTAAGTCATGGATTTTTTGCTCAATAGAGTTGTCGGCTAATTGGTTATTAGCCGCCCCTAAAATACAATGAATTTTTTTTGTATTTATAAAACTAATGAATTCATTATTTAAATCTCCGCCAGTAGCGCAGGGTGAAAAAATATCAATTTCATCAAAATGGGTATCTTTATAATCTGCAATAAAGTCATATCCATCATCTTCAATTAAATTTTTCTTTTCTTGAAAATCTACTATCTCAATTAAAGCTCCCTGTTCTTTGCAAAAACTAGCAAGGCGAGAACCGACTTTGCCATAGCCTTTAATGATGATTTTTTTATTTTTCAAAGAATGAGAATTATTTGCAAACTCATTATATCCTATCATAGCGTTGAACACCCCAAATGCTGTGCTCTGTCCTGAGTCCGTGCCTAACGTACTACAAACAAATTTGGAGTATTTTTTTAAATTTACCAAATCCTCATCTACCATGCCTATGTCACCAGCAGTAATATAGCTTCCATCTAATTTATTTAAGACCTCAGCAAACAGTTCATACATATTTGACTTGGAAACCTTTGCATTAACTGTTGCCTTTCCGCCCCCAAAGTCCAAATTTGCAAGTGAGTTCTTATAGGTCATCGCCTTTGAAAGGTTTAATACATCCGTTTCCTGTTCTTGGTTAGAATTATAATTAAAGTATCTGCACCCCCCCAAAGCTGGACCTCTTTTGGTATTATGTATTGATGTAATACTATAGAAACCAGATACACTCTCTTCAGCAACAAGAATTCTTTCGTATCCTAGTTTGGTAATTTCAGTAAATTTTAAACTCATTATTGTTTATTCTATTTATTAACTCTCTATCACCATCTAAAAAATCATAATGAGATATGTCTTTTATTTCAATCCATTTTAAATTTTGATGAACATTTTTTTGCATCAAGCCCTGAAAAGAATTGATTATATAGAAAAATAAATGAATTTTTTTTAAGGAAATCTTATATTCATAAAAATAGTCAATCAAAAATTCAAAACTATTTATTTTTATATTTAGTTCTTCTTTTAGCTCTCTTTTTAATGCATCTTTTGGTGATTCATTCTGCTTTATTTTTCCACCAGGGAACTCCCATTTTAAAGGATGATCTGTATTTTTTGTTCTCTGGGCAATCAGTAATTTATCTTTTTGGATAATTAACCCACCTACTACCTCAATGACTTTATTTTTCGTATTTAGTTCTTGCAATATAGATTCCAATCAAAATAAGAATGCTTCCCATAAATTGTATAAGGGTTAATTTTTCCTCAAAGAACAAGTAGGCTAAGATCGTTGCAGTGACTGGTTGTATCAATAAACTTAATGATGACAGAGATGCCGGCAAATAAGCTAATGAATAAGTTATAAAAGTTTGGCCCATAAACTGACAAATAAATCCTAGTAAAAATAAAATGGTAATCGTAAATACTGACTGGGGTATTAAGTTTTGTTCAAACAATAATGCCGCTATAAAAACCAATGCTGAACTTACCGATCCAGATAAAAACATAATAGTTGTAGAATTAAATTTTTTTCTTAGCTGGCTTATGGTTACAATGTAACTGCCGTACCAAAGAGCTGTTAGAACACCAAGTAAGTCACCAATAAACTGTGTTTTATTGAATTTAAAACTCTCTCCCAGCAATAAAAACATCCCACTCATAGATAATAGTACAGCAATAACAAAAAATTTAGAGAACCTTTCTTTTAGGAAAAATAATGCATACATGATCACAACAATAGGAGCTAAATTAGATAAGAAGGTGGCTTTAGAAACTGTGGTCAATTTAATGGACCAGTGCCAGCAAATTAAATCAAGCGCAAAAAATAATCCAGAGATAAAAATTAATAAAAAATGATTTTTAAAAACATTAAAATTAATTTTTTCAATTAGTTTGGTTGAAGAAAAAAAAAGAAAAAAAGGTAAACTTAAAAATATTCTATAAAAAGCGGTGATGATCGGGTCGACATCAGAAAATCTGACAAAAATAGGCGAAAAGGCGATGGCTATTGCCCCTAAGACGAGAATAAAAAAAGGATTTATTTTAAACTTAAGCAAATACTTCTTCTGATTTTATTTTTTCTTTAATGGGTAAATGTATAAGAGCCGAAAATAAAGAAATAAGAATTGCAAGTATCCAAGCAATATTCAATGACCCAAATAAATCTACAACTAACCCTCCAATAAAAGATCCAAAAAATGCCCCTAATTGATGTGAGACCATCACTATTCCAAAAAGAGTTGAGAGGTATCTAGTTCCAAATAGATTAGCAACAATCCCTGATGTCGGAGGAACTGTCGATAGCCATAAAAGTCCAATTACACAACTAAATGTGATGATTACTGCAGGGCTTGTTGGAAGTACCATTAATAAAAATATGACTACGGAACGGGTCGCATAAATAAATGTCAACACAAATCTTTTTTTTATTAATCCCGATACCTTGCCTGAAATTATTGTACCTATCATATTACAAAGTCCAATTAAGGTCAGGCCAGTCGCCGCAACTGAAGTATCGATATTTTTTAATGCAGTAAAAATAGGAAGATATTGTGAAATTAAAGCCACATGGAAACCACAAACAAAAAAACCGAGAATTAAATAACGATAACTTTTATCTTGAAATGCTGTGTTTATGACATCTTTAATTTTTCTCTTTGTAAATTCTTTTTTATTGGCAAGCTGTGGTTTTGGTAAAAGAAAAATGAATGCAAGCGGTAATGTAATTAAAAAACACAGGGATAATATCTGAAAAGATTTACTCCATCCAAACACACTAGTTAAATGATGGTTGATCGGGGTTAGAATAAACATCCCGGAAGCGGCTAAGGATGTTAAAATGCCCGTAACGAGGCTTCGTGATTTATCATCTGGGAAATATTTTCCGACACCGCCGATAATAACAGGAATTGAAGTAACACCAGCCGCAATACCAAAGACAACTCCAAAGGATAGTGTAAAAAAGAGTGGAGAGGTTGCTAGCGATGCTAAAAAATAACCAATAGAAACGAGAAACATTCCTGCAAGAAGTGTTTTAACGTATCCTTTTTGTTCAGCTATGGCTCCTGCAACAGGCGAAAAACTACCCCAAGCTAAATTTAAAAGACCAAATGTAAAACCGACGGATGTGGCAGACCACATTGTGGAAGATAAAATATCAGGATAAAAAACACCTAAAGTCATTCTAGCGCCATTATTAGAAGCTAATATTAGACCTGCGCTCAGAACTAACAGAACCTTAATCACTGAGTTAAATTACCTTCTTTATTGTAAAAAAATATCTTTATTTTTGATTTGAAAAATCTATTATACGCCCCCATGGGTTATCCTAAAAAACACAGAGGTCGTCGTAAAATCGGCTCTCGTAAACGTCGCGCTAAAAGAAGAGCAAAAAAGAAATAGTTTCTTAAAGTAAATTTTCCTGTAAAGCTAAACTACTATCAAAGGCAAGGTCTTTATTAGTTTTAATACAACTAATTTTTATATCTACGCCCTTTTCAATCAAATCCATAAATTCATTTTTATATTCATCTGCTAAATATAAGCAATCCTCGTGGGTGTTTGTGGATATATTTTTCACAATAACAACACAGTTATTTAGAGACTCATTGAGCACACAAGAGTTAACATTCAAGACATAGTTCTCTAAAATTTTAGGCTCAGGCATAATTTTTAAATTAGAAAGTTTCTTAATTTCAATTTCATTTTGAGAGACAAGGTCTTTAGATAGAGTAATGGTACTTAGATCTTGGGTTTGTTGTATTTGATAAAAATTTAAAAATACCAGCGCTCCCCCTAATAGGAAAATTAGGTAGGCAAATCTTAGCTTTAAAAATTTCATAGGTGGAATTTACAAAATTTATTTAAAAAATCTATGAACGTTTGTCTTAATTGTTAATAAGGGCAAATAATTCTTTATATTCTTCACTATTCTCCCCCGCGGCATATTTTAACCTATCTAACAAATCTCTAGCCTTGTCTATTTGATTTAACTCAACATAGAGCTCTCCTAAGTATTCCAAGGCCCCAATATGTTTAGGGTCAAGAGCAAGTGCCTCTAAATAATAATTTTCAGCTAATTCATAATTTGGTGTTTGCTTTTTTCTATTAGCAAACCCTAGATAGTTCAAAACGTCTGATTTTGTATACCCATCAGGATTTTCACCTAATAATTCTGATAATAAATCTATAGCCTCTTCATAGTTATTTTTTTTAATTAATTTTTCTGCATTTAAATAATCACTACTAACATTAGATTTACTACCGCTGTCAGTTCCTGCGCCAAACAGGGATAGATTTATAAAAAGAAAAATAAAACTGAATAAAATTTTCATCGTATAATTATATACTTAAAATAATATGAGCAGATTAAAAAGAAGGTCATTTCTACAATTTTCATTAGGTGCTCTTTGTTTTTATCCTTATATTACAAGTGCAATGGATAAAATAAACCTCACTGATATTGAGTGGCAGGAAAGACTTTCTGAGGAAGAGTACTATATACTTCGCCAAGAGGGTACAGAAAGACCTGGTAGCAGCATTTTAAACAATGAAAAAAGAAAAGGTATATTTCAATGTGCTGGTTGTGAACTTCCTTTATTTACATCGGAAATGAAATTTGATAGCGGCACTGGCTGGCCATCTTTTTTTGACTATTTGCCAAATGCTTTAGGTTTTAAAACTGATTTTAAATTAGTGATACCTAGAAAAGAATATCACTGTGCAAGATGCGACGGTCACCATGGTCATGTCTTTAAAGACGGGCCTCAGCCCACAGGGCTTCGTTACTGCAATAACGGTATTGCTTTAAATTTTATTCCTGATTAATTTTTCTTAATTAAAGTATAGGTCACTAAAATCGCCAGTGCGATTTTTAACAATTCACTATACATAAATGGATAAAAACCTGCATTCACCGCTTTTTCAAAACCAATAAATCCTGAAAGGTGTGCGATACCACAAATAAAAGTAATAGTTGCTCCAAAAAAAACAACTAAAGATAGCTTAATGATACTTTTGTTAAATAAGTTTTTAGAAAAGTAAGCGATAAAAAAGGATGAAATAATCATTCCATATAAGAAACCAAATGTAGGGGACATAACATAACCGATACCCCCTCCTGCTGCAAAAATCGGAAGTCCTACTAAACCTAAAAGAACATATGCTAGAGTAGAGTAGAAACCAACTATACCCATGGAGGCTGCAATAAAATAAACAACAAAGGTTTGAAGTGTCATTGGCACTGGGTAAAATGGAATTGATACTTTACTGGAAACCGACAACAAAATTATTCCTAATAAAAAGAAGCCAGCCTTAGCAATATTACTAGAAGAATATTGACTTAAAATTGATGTGTTATTTTTATTTAGCATATTCAATTTTTATAACTTTGGCGTAAATTTATCAATATTATAATTGAGCCTTAATTAAGTCCTTTAATTTTAATAAATCCTTATTAAAAAGTCTTATTCCTTCAGCTAACTTAAAAGATGCCATTTGATTTTCATTTAAATGCCACCTAAATGAACTCTCATTTACTTTTATTCTTTCTATGTCAGATTGGCTAGCGTTTGACTCCGATAATTTTAAATCTAACTCACCCTCTGTTTGGCTTAATTCTTCCAATAAGTTAGGACTGATCGTAAGCTTATCACAGCCTGCTAAGTTAACGATCTCCTCTTTATTTCTGAAGGATGCTGCCATAACAACCGTATTAAAATTAAATTTTTTAAAATAATTAAAAATTTTAACTACGCTTTCCACACCTGGATCATTGGAAGCGTCATAGTCTTTGGATGTATTCGCTTTAAACCAGTCTAGTATCCTTCCCACAAAAGGAGAGATTAAAAAAGCACCTGCTTCTGCACATGCTACAGCTTGGGTTAAAGAAAAAATAAGTGTGCAGTTACAAGAAATACCCTCGGCTTCTAATTTTCGAACTGCTTGAATTCCTTCCCAGGTACCCGCTACTTTAATTAGAACTCTGTTTTTATGGACACCGGACTGTTCGTAGCTGTTAATAATTTGTTTTGCTTTCTCAACAGTTGCATTGGTGTCAAAAGATAAATCTGAATCTACTTCAGTAGAAACGTATCCGGGGACTATCTTTGTAAGTTCAATACCAAAAGCGATTGCTAACTGATCTGCAATATAATCGACTTGTTCTGTTTGAGAGTTAAACTTCCTACTTTTAGAGGTAGTGATTACATCAGTGACTAATTTCGTATATTTGTTGGATTGCACAGCCTTAAAAATCAACGAGGGGTTAGTAGTGCAGTCATCTGGGCTAAATTTTTTAATTGAGTCGATATCTCCTGTATCAGCAACGACAGAGGATAACTTCTTTAAACTTTCTAATTGAGTGGTCATAGGAATAAATATTCTTTCTTAATACTAATTAAAGCTATATATTATTAACTTTCCTGATGCAAAAAAAAATTATTATCTGTGGTCTTGCCGATATACAAAACTGTGTTGATAAATTTCAACCAGATAAAATGCTAACAATCATTAACCAAAATTTTTCACCTGATACTCCTAAAGGGATGAATGAAATACGTCATCTAAAAATGTTAATTGATGATATATCTGAACCGAGAGAGGGATTTATATTGCCAAAAAAACATCATGCGCAAGCATTACTTGATTTTACTGATGACTGGGATACTTCAAAGCCTTTGTTAGTTCATTGTCATATGGGAATTAGTCGTTCTACTGCTACCAGTTTAGGGGTGGCGGCAAAATTTGACCCAGACAACATTGAATTAATTATTGAAAACTTAAAAGAAATCGCACCCCACGCTAGTCCAAATAAATTAATGACAAAATATTATGATGAAATTTTAAATTTAAACGGCCGACTATCTGGCTCCCTGCCCTATTTTGATCCAGAACCTATTGAAGAAAGCAGAGTGGTTGAGTTAATATTTTAATTTTACTATGAGTACAATTAAATGCGAGGTTTGTGAGAAAAAAATAGATAACCCCTTGTACTGGGTTGATCCAAAATTCTATGATATTCCCAAAAAGGTTTATCTTTGTGGTGCTGAGTGCTCCCTTAAATACTACGAAAAAATTAAAAAATTATTTAAAAGTCAATAAAATCAACATTTTAGTTATGCCAAAATTGCACAGGTGTTTTATAAGATCAGCAATTTGACTTTTTAAAAAAAATTAGTATAAATCACCCATCTTAAAACTAGCTCCAACCTTATTCCTATCCTTACTTATATTCCTCCGGGGCTAGTTTTTTGCATATCCTCCAACTTTATCTATCCAAATACTCAAAACTTTTATAACTTTTCTAAATGAGTGATCGGTATATTTTTTGGGATTTAGAAACCACTGGACGGAACGATAAGTTTAATCAAATTACTCAAGTGGGTGCTGTACTTACAGACCAAAATTTTGAAGTAAAAGATAAATTTGAAATTCATTGTAAGTTGCGCGAAGGAAAATGGTTTGAGCCTGGTGCTTTAATTACAACGGGAGTAGATCCAATCAACCTATTTAAAAATAATTACCCTAATTACTATGAAGCAAGTGCTCAACTCTATGAAACTTTTCAGCAGTGGTCCTCGCCTTCTGCAATTTTTATTGGCTTTAACAGCGTTAACTTTGATGAACCATTTTTACGGCAAGCATTTTATCAAAATTTAATGCCAGAAATTTATATGACTGTTACCAACAATAATACGCGGATGGATGTTTTTGAAATATTAAGATTAGTATCTGTCTATAGTCCTGAACATATTAAATTTAATACTGATGAACAGGGTTTTCCTATTTTAAAACTTGAGAACATATTTAAATTAAACAATATAACTATATCTTATGATGCAGGCCCCCATGATGCTGTATTTGATAGCCTCGTAACACTAGAGTTAAATAAAATTTTATCAATCCGCTGCCCTAAGATTTGGCAAGCTTGTTATGAATTTCGCAATAGAGACACACCAAAAAAATTTATGTTAGAAAATACTGTTTTCACCAATACTACTTTTTGGGGACGAAGACCTACGATTAAAGCACAAACATTAATTGGTGGTATCCCAGGTAAAAACCATCACTATTTAGTTTACAATCTTCTCCATGATCCAAAAGATTTACTTCATTTAGACGATAAAGAGCTCAATAAGAGAATGAATGATGGTGTAAAAAGAATTTGTGAGAGTTTTGATGGATCAAAATCTAAAACATTACTAAATGAAAGTTATTGCTTTAAAGACACACAATTTGCAGAAATAGGCATTGATGAACTAAGAAAAAGAGCAAACTTTATTAAAAACAACGAAGAGTTTTGCTCTAGACTAATACAATTGCATTTGGCAAACCAAAAAGAGTGGCCAGAACCTTTCAATATTGAGGATAGAATTTTTGATGGCTTCCCTACCCCGCAAGATAAGAAATTAATGCTAGAGTTTCACACATCACCCAATAATAAGAAATATGAAATATCTCAAAATTTCAAAGATGACCGTTATAAGGAAATTGCTATTCGAATAATTTATGAAATTGCCCCTCAAACTCTCCCGGACATAGAAAAAAGAAATTATGAATTAGAAATCAGAGAGCGGTTTAATGATGATGATAAGGCTAAATGGAATTCTAAAAATAGGATACTGGCAAGTTTAGAGACTGATATTGAAAAAATGATAGAGGATGAATCCCAAAAATTACAATTTAAACAGAGAGTAATAACTTTTTTAAATAACGAGTCTGCTAAGTGGGGATAAATCTACCGCCTAAAATTTAAAGATGTATTTAAGGTATAATTCCAGACTCCAAGCACAATAGCCAATACCGGTCGAACAAACAAATAATAATACCCAAGTACCTCTACAAAATAATACATCACCACCGAGACCATTCCGCTACCCGATAATGCTATAATTAGAAAATAAAAATATCCTTTGTAATTTGATCGAATTGAATTTTTGTACACAAAAATTCTTAATAATAAATAGTCAATACTAATTGCAAGAAAATAGGTAAAACCAGCTAAAATGAAAATTTTTATAGAAGTAAAATTTTTAAGCAAAGTTAAAAGGGTTATATCAAAAGCGAATGTTGAACAACTAACGATTAAATAACCTAAGCTTTTTTTAATATTGAAAATTAGGTAAATGGTTTTTTTTATCCAAAAGGAATTAATTTTCATTTATTGGGATAATAGCTTTTAAAAAAAGATAAGAAATATATTAAATGTTAGCTAAATAATTGAGGATATTTTTACCGTATTGAGAAGATTGTAGATTATTGCCAATTTGTTGGAGTTGCACTTTTGATGAAAATTTCATCTCATAACTAGCTATCTCATAATAACCCAAATAGTTTTTTACACTTTGCGAATATTTCTTTAATTGATTACTTGCTTCCAACAGTGAATCTGCACTTCCTGCATCAAACCATTGAATTGAACCACTAAGCATTTCAATATTAAATTGATTGATCTTTAAATATTGAAGGTATAAATCACAAATTTCTAACTCACCTCTTTTTGAAGGTTTTATGTTCTTGGCAAAATCTGTAGATTTTGAGTCAAAAAAGAACAGACCAGGAATTATAGTATTAGTTTTAGGGTTGGTTGGTTTTTCTTCTACGCCGACTACCTTTCCGTCTTTGTCAAATTCTACAACCGCATATTTTTCAGGGTCTGGGACTTCTAAACCAAAGACACATGACCCGCTATCATACATTTTTTTTAAAGCTTGACTGGCATGATTGAAGTACTCTTTGCCCATAAAAATATTATCACATAAAGCAAGCACAGAGGGAGATCCATTGATAAAATCCTCTGCAATTAAATAAGCATCTGAAATTCCTTTTTGAATATGTTGAATAAGATAACTAAAATTTAAACCGAGTTGTTCGCCTGTGCCAAAAATATTTTTAAAAATTTTAAGATCATCTTCTCGGACAATAAAAAGTATATCCTTTATTCCTAAACGAATTAAAGTTTCTAGGGGGTAGTAAATCATTGGTTTATCGTAGAGAGGCAACAATGGTTTGGATGCAGCATGTGTTGCAGGCATTAATCTAGTTCCCCTGCCTGCTGCAAGGATGATCCCTTTAAGGTTTGAATTCATAATTAATTAATTAAAAATATAGCAGGGATTGCAAGAACAGCAAAACCCAACAAGAGCCAATTAAATTTAAATGAGATTTGCGAGGTATTAATGATATCTCGATGAGAAATAAAATTTATCAAGCAATTTTGATCATCTACGATGGGTAAATGTCTTATATTATTAATCTTTAATAATTTTAAAGCCTCAATTAGTGAGGTATTTAATGTTACTGAAATAACTTTGGTGGTCATAATATCTTTAGCAGTAACTAAATCTGAGTCTCGCCCGCTTTTAACTAGTTTTCTTACTATATCTCTTTCAGAAACAACCCCTAAAAGGTTTCCTTTTTCATTAATAATGGGAACAGCGCCAATGTCTTGAAGGTCCATCATGTCTGCAATTTCACTAACAGTGGAGTCAGGGCCAAAATATTTACAAGTTGCGTTTAATTGAACTTTTTTAATGTTTGCAACTTTTGACATAATAATAAGTATATTGAATTAATTAGGTATGATAATGAACCCAATTGAAGCAGGAATTTAGTATCAAAAATCATTTTTTTTCAATATTCTTCCCTCCAACGCATGTTTCGATTTTTTAAAGTTCGCAAATGGCTTCTATGGGCTTGGGCAGGTTCAGCTGCGATTTTAGGTAGCCTATGGGTGCAAGTTCAAATTGATGTAAAAATCAATGAATGGTTTGGAACCTTCTATGACATGATCCAAAAGGCCCTAGCTGAACCCAACTCTATAACCATTGAAGAGTATTGGCAGGGACTTTTATCCTTCATTACGTTGGCCGGTATTTATGTAGCCATTGCTGTTGTTGTTAGTTACTTCACCTCTCATTTTTTGTTTCGCTGGAGAACGGCGATGGTGGAGTGGTATCACAGCGTTTACAACTACGCTCGCACAATTGAAGGAGCAGCGCAACGTGTTCAAGAAGACACAATTAAATTTAGCCGTATTATGGAGTCTTTAGGTACAAGCCTAATCGAGTCAGTGATGGTAATCATAGAATTTCTGCCAATCCTATTAGGGTTGAGTGTTGGTATCCCTATCTTCTTTTTTGGCGAGTGGGAGTATGGGTTAGTAGTTGGTGCCCTAATTTGGTCAGTTGGTGGAACTTTCTTTTTGATTTTACTTGGCATACTTTTAAGGTTAGTCGGTGTTGAGTACGATTTACAAAAGCAAGAAGCGGCTTATCGTAAAATGCTAGTGATTGCTGAGGATGATGCAACGATCCGCCCTAAAACAATTGAAGAGCTGTTTGACGATGTTCGCAAAATTCATTTTTTATCTTATGTTCGTTATCTTTATTTTAACATTGGAAGGATTGCCTACCTTCAAGCAAACGTTTTAAGCGCTTATGTGTTTTTAGCGCCAGCAATCGTAGTGGGAGTGGTGACTCTAGGGGTGATGCAACAAATTATCAGAGCATTTGGAAGAGTGGAGGGTTCAATGCAGTACTTGCTAAAATCTTGGCCCACTATTATTGAATTAGCAAGTGTGTATAAAAGATTAAGAGAGTTTGAGCGAAAGCTACAAGCTACGACAGATACTGCCAAGGTGTCTGAATAAAAATTTTAGACATTACATAAAAAGCGCTTATGCTGATTGCTAAAATGACTATCCATACCCAGTTATTCTGTTTATCGTAGTTTTCGCCGTTTTTTTTTGGGTCTGCCATCTTAATTACTTAATATTATATAAGTGATAAAAAATCAATTAGGCTTTTTTGATAAACCTTGTTCGCACTACCTCTTGATAGTCCTTAAAAAGCTTTTGTGCTAATAAATTGCTTTTTTCTATTCCTTTTATGACAAGATCTAGTTTTTGTTCTTTTGCAATAGACTCAATTTTATTAATTAAAGATCTAGCCACTCCCAACTTTCTAAAATCAGGCAATACATATAAAACATCCAGAACTAAATTCTTTTCATAGTAGGTCTCATTGATACGAGCAACAATAATACCCATAAACTTTTCTTCATTTTTAGCAGCGAAAGCAAAAAAATCCTCACGAAATAGACAGTTCCAAAATAAGTCAAAATTGACCTCTTGAAACTGAAAAGAATTTGAAGTGGCACTTTCATTAATAATGTGTTGCCAGCTTTTAAGATGAATTTCTTTAGGTTTTTCAATAGTAAACATAGAAGATCAGCTTATCAATTAATTAACCAATTGAATATAGGGCAAAATACCTTGAGTAACTTGAACTTCTCGTTATATTCCCCATTTCATAGATAAGATGTTAGAAAATTTAAAAAAATATTTTGAATCCATTAAAGGAAGGGATCCTGCTGCAACTTCACTGCTACTCGTAGTTTTAACCTATCCTGGAGTTAAAGCAGTTTTTTTTCACCGTATTGCAAACTTTATTTGGAATCTTAATTTAAAAATAATTGCACGAATGATCTCTCAGTTATCTCGATTTTTAACTGGAATTGAAATACATCCAGCAGCGAAGATTGGTAAAAATTTATTTATTGATCACGGAATGGGAGTTGTCATTGGAGAGACTGCCGAAATTGGTGACAATGTAACTTTGTATCATGGGGTTACCCTAGGGGGCGTCTCCCCTGCGGTTAAGTCCGCTGAACAAGTTGGTATTAAACGCCATCCTACTTTACTTAACGATGTTATTGTGGGATCAGGAGCTCAAATCTTAGGACCAGTAGTCGTTCAGGATTGTGCAAGAATAGGTTCTAATGCAGTAGTTACCAAGGATGTCCCCAAAGGTGGCATCATGGTCGGTATTCCGGCAAAGAACATCAACACAGGTCGTAAGAAAAGTGATAATACTTTTGCTCCTTACGCTGTAACAGATAAATAATTGGAGAATTAATGAATATAGTAAACTTTACACCCGTTGAATCTTTATTAGGCGGGTTAATAATTGGTTTAGCAGTTGCTATTTTGTATTTACTTCGTGGTAACTACACTGGTATTAGCGGAATTTACTACAATGTGATTGCAGTAAATAAAAATGGTTTTGTTTGGAGATTAACTTTTATTATAGGATTGGTCATTGCGCCTGTTCTGCTCAGTTTTTTTCCTTATAAGGATTTGGGGTTTAACATGCCTACGACAAATCCTATTATTGTTATTATAGGCGGACTCTTGGTTGGTTACGGCACACAACTAGGTTCCGGCTGCACCTCGGGACACGGTGTCTGTGGTATCGGCCGTTTATCTTTAAGATCAATTGTAGGCACTTGTATTTTTGTCGGCGCTGGGGTGTTGACTGTTTTGATTACAAGATCTTTGGGTTGGGTGGTGTTATGATGAGAAATATTATTGTTCCTTTGATTAGCGGTATTGTTTTTGGTATTGGATTAGTTATCGCTGGAATGACAAACCCCGCAAAAGTCATGGGGTTTCTAAATGTTTTTGGTAATTGGGATCCATCGCTGATGTTTGTTATGGGTGGTGCGATTGCAATCAGTCTTCCTACTTTTTTACTCATTGGTAAAAAAATGCAGGCCCCTCTCTTTAATAAAGAAGAAGGATTTGCGCAACAACTCAAAAAAGACATTGATAGCCCTTTGATCATTGGCTCTGCGATGTTTGGTATTGGATGGGCTTTGGTTGGTTTTTGTCCTGGTCCGGCAATTGCTGCGCTCACCCAAGTTGATGGTAATGTCTTTATGTTCTTTATCGCTATGTCGATAGGAATGCTAATAAAGAAAATTATTTAGATTTGATGAATCCGCTCGAGGAGTGATTCAGAGATTTCTACAAAACCATCTTTATTATTTTCATTGGCTTGCTGACGCTTTGCGCCAGGAAGTCTGGCGCCTTCTTGTTGAGTAATTGATTCAATTAAAGCACTCAGAGTGTTTGTATATTGAGAATTAAATTTCTCAGGCTTGATACAAATAAAAAACTGTCCTGTGGCTGGTGGACCGCCATCTTCTCCAGCAAAAGATGAAGCTTTTGTTCCTAAGTTCCCTCCTGCCAAACAGGCCGTAAGTATTTCGACTAATAAACCTGTTCCAAATCCTTTATAACCTCCACTTGGAGCCATGGTGCCTTTTAAGGCTTCTTGAGCGCTCGTTGTAGGATTACCGTCACTATCATAGGCCCAGCCTGACGGAATAGGTTCCCCTGATTTTGCTCTCACAGAAATTTCACTTTTTGCCACAACACTTGCGGACTGATCAATAATAATGGCGGCCTCGCTTTTATAAGGGGTAGCTATGGAAAATGGGTTTGTTCCAATGACAGCTTTTTTTCCCCCAACCGGAGCAATGGATGCTGGAGCGTTGGTAAATCCTATACCAATATAGCCATTTTCTGCAATTCTTTTTGTATGAAAACCTAAAACACCGCAGTTATAGGAATTATAGATAGTCATAACTGCTAATGCTTCCTGTTCAACCATTTCAAACAAAGTGCTAAAACCTAAATCTATAGCATTATGAGCAAACCCATTATCTGCATTTATTTTTATCGCTGAACTGGAAATTTTTTCTAGAGTTGGTTTTGCCTGACCGTTGATTTTACCTATTTTTAGATGACTACAATAAATTGGGAGATAGTGAAACCCGTGGCTTTTGATCCCGCTATACTCAGCATCTAAGATTCCCTCGATTATTCCACTAGTGTTTTCTGGTAAACAGCTTGATTTAATTAGCTTTTCTTTAATTAACCCTATAGCTTCATCTCTAGATAGCTTTGTCATCATAGAATTAGATTAATTTTCACAAGCGATGCAAGTAAATTCATCAATAAATTTAGATTAAATTAAGAGAAATTATTTGCATCATACATATCTAAATGTTTAACTGCTCTTAATAAAATATTTATTAACATAAGGAGGAATAATGAAGTCTATAAAAACTCTCTTTCTCTCAATAGTTATGGCTCTTAGTTTTGGTGTTTTCACATCAGCTAACGCAGGGAGTCATTCGTGTGGGAAAGTAACGATTGCTGAAATGACATGGCAGTCTGCGGCTGTTTTAGCACATTTAGATGCAAAAATTTTATCAGCGGGTTACGGTTGCGATGTTGAACTAGTCCCTGGTGATACAATGCCTACTGGTACTTCAATGATTGAAAAAGGTGAGCCAGATATTGCTCCAGAATTATGGACAAATGGACTTGGCCCACTTTTAGCACCTGCTGTTGCAGAAGGTAGAATTGCCTCTGCTGGTGAGTCAATCAAAGGTGGAGCTCTTGAGTCATGGTGGATCCCAGCTTACATGCTTGAAGATCACCCTGAGCTAGCCACTATTGAAGGTGTTCTAGCCAACCCACAACTTTTCCCAGATCCTGAAGATCCATCAATGGCTGCTGTTCACGGTTGCCCTGCAGGTTGGAACTGTCAGATCACATCCGGTCAGTTATTTAAAGCAGCTGACATGGGTAATAAAGGCTGGAACCTAATCGATCCAGGTTCAGGTGCAGGTCTTGCTGGTTCTATGGCAGAAGCTTATAATAAGGGAGATGGATGGATTGGTTACTATTGGGGTCCAACAGCTATCTTAGGTCAAGTTGATATGGTCCAAGTTGATATGGGGCCACATGATGCCGCTGAATGGGATAGATGTATTGGAGCAACACCTGATTGTCCGGATCCAAAGCTAATGAACTTCCCTGTTTCAACAGTGGAGATTTATGTATCAAAAAAGATCATGGATAATAAAATCGTAATGGATTATCTCGGCAAAAGAGGTATGACCAGTGCACAAATCAGTGGTATTTTAGCTGCAGCTGATGCAGATCAATTATCACCCGAAGAGGCAGCTGAGTATATTCTTTCTGAAAGAGGAGACCTATGGGAAAGCATGGTTTCCGCAGATGCAGCCGCTAAGATAAAAGCATCATTATAACTCTAATCTATAAAAATATTACCAAGTCCTATACTTTTAGGACTTGGTAAAAACCAAAAACAATGGCAAAAGAGACAAACTTTTTTTTTGACTTTCCAACACTCCCTAAGGAGTTAATACGAGCTTTTAAAAAAAGCACCGACGCGTCTTATAAGGCATTTTCAAGAGAATACGGTGACTTTATTGAATCATTCTTCAACCCTCTATTAAAGTTTTTAGTTTTTTGGGAGAAATTATTAGTTAACACTCCCTGGCCCATAATTATTGGTGTGATCTGTGTTTTTGCCTATTACGGAACGCGGAGTTTTAAAATTATTATTGGAATTATACTTTCCTTCTTTTTTGTTGGATACCTAGGCATGTGGGATGACATGATGCAGTCGATGGGATTTATAATTGTTGCAACAATTATGGCAATAGCAATTGGCATACCTATGGGGGTTTGGATGGCAAAATCCAATCGAGTGCAAGCAGTTATAACCCCTATACTCGACTTTATGCAAACCTTACCACCCTTTGTTTATTTAATTCCAGTTGTGATGTTGCTTGGGATTGGGAAAGTGCCCGGATTAATATCTGTGATCGTTTATGCAATACCGCCTATGATCAGATTAACAAATTTGGGAATAAGAGAGGTTGATCAAGATATTCTAGAAGCAGCCAACTCTTTTGGGGCAACTCCCTGGCAAAAACTCACTCAAGTTCAATTTCCCTTAGCCCTCCCAACAATCTTTGCTGGCGTTAATCAAACTATTATGATGGCGCTCGCTATGGTCATTATAGCTTCCATGATTGGAGTTAAAGGGCTTGGGCAAGAAGTTCTAAGAGCAATTACTAATCAATATTTTACATTGGGGATGCTAAACGGATTAGCGATTGTGATTTTAGCTATTGTTTTTGATAGAATCTCTCAAGCCTACGGTAAAAGAATACAAAAACACCGATCAGGGGATTCAATTTAAAAATGATATCAAATAAAATCCAAATTAAAAATTTATATAAAATATTTGGTCCAGACCCCTCCCCGCTTATCGAAAAAATTAAAAGCGGTGTTAGCAAAGATGAGTTACTTGAGAAACATCAACATGTATTAGGCCTAAATAATATTAACCTAGATATAGCCGATCATTCCCTACAAGTGATAATGGGATTGTCGGGTTCAGGGAAATCCACTTTAATTAGACATATTAACAGACTTATTGAACCAACCTCAGGAGAGATGATTGTGGATGGTCAAGATATTCTCACTCTTAAACAAAATGAATTACTAGAGTTTAGAAAAAATAAAACAGCCATGGTTTTTCAAAAATTTGCCTTACTGCCTCATAAAACTGTTTTACAAAATGTTTCTTTTGGGTTGTTTATAAAAAAATTAAACCAAGAAGAGGCTGAAAAAAAATCTATGCATTGGATAGATCGCGTAGGTTTATTAGGCTATGAGCATCGATATCCTCAACAACTTTCAGGAGGAATGCAACAAAGGGTGGGATTAGCAAGAGCTCTAGCTAATGACCCTGATATTCTACTAATGGATGAAGCCTTCAGTGCCCTAGACCCTCTTATTAGAAAAGATATGCAGGATATACTTTTAGAACTACAGTTCGAATTAAAAAAAACAGTAGTATTTATTACCCACGATCTTGATGAGGCATTAAAACTAGGTGATAAAATTGCTATTTTAAAAGATGGTTCTATGGATCAAGAAGGTAAGGCTGTAGATATTCTTTTAAATCCCAAAACTGACTACGTTAAAAAATTTGTTGAAGATGTAAATCGAAGCAGAGTTCTTAAGGCAAAAAACATAATGCAAAATTCATCTGAAATCCCTAAGGATTTATTAAACGGTCAATCAATGAAGATTCAAGGTGAAGATTTTATTGAAAAGTTCATTGATAAAGTCGTTGTCGATAAACCAAATTTATTAGAAATTATAGGTGAAGATGGGTTATCTATCGGGTATCTTACCTCTGAGAGATTATCTCAAATTTTAAAAAAGTAGATAAATGGAAAATTGCAATTTTATTGGTGGCCAATGGCTTAAGGGAACTGGTACGATTACCAATATCAATCCCTCTGATACCTCCGATATCATCGATGAGTATTCCTCTGCAACTTCGGATCAATTTGAACAAGCAGTTCAATCTGCTATCCACGCTCAAAGAGAGTGGGAAAAAGTAGGAATTGAAAAAAAATCGCAAATTCTTATTAAAATTGGTGATGAGTTAATCGAAAAATCAAAAGTTTTAGGAGAGCTATTGTCTAGAGAAGAAGGCAAGCCACTTGCGGAAGGTATAGGAGAGGTAGCACGTGCTGGACAACAGTTTCAATACTACGGGTCGGAGTGTCTTCGACTGTATGGTGAGAAAATTCCCTCCACGCGACCAGGTTTTCAAGTAGAAATTTCTCGAGAGCCTCTTGGGGTTGTAGGTATAATTGCACCTTGGAACTTTCCAATTGCAATACCCGCCTGGAAAGTAGCCCCTGCGCTCATGTGTGGAAATGCTGTAATATTGAAGCCAGCATCCTTAACACCTGCAAGCGCTGTTGAACTAACAAAAATTATTGCAAAACAAGATATACCTGAGGGTTTATTTAATTTGGTTTTAGGATCAGGTGGGGATATTGGAAATAAAATAGCAACGCATAAAGATATTGTGGCCATTTCTTTTACAGGTTCGGTTGATGTAGGTCGGAAACTTTATCAAGATGCATCACCTCAATTAAAGAAAATGCAAATGGAGATGGGGTCAAAAAATCCATTAGTTGTAATGGATGATGCGGATCTTAAAACAGCAATTAGTTGCGCTGCCAATGGTGCTTTTGGAGGCACGGGTCAGAAATGTACTGCCTCCTCACGATTAATTGTTCATGAAAATGTCTATAAGCATTTTATCGAGGGACTAATTGATAATATTAAAAATTTAAAAGTAGGCCATGCTCTTGATGAAGGTACTCAAATGGGACCCGCTTCAAATCAAGCCCAATATGAATCTAATCTCAACTATGTGGAAATTGGAAAGGGAGAGGCAAAGCTTGCTTTTGGGGGCAACCCGATGAACATGAGAACTGCTGGATATTACATGGAGCCCACTTTATTTATTGATGGCGATAATCAATCACGCATTAACCAAGAAGAAATGTTTGGCCCTATTGCCTGTGTCATTCCTACTAAAAATCTCGAACATGCTTTAGAAATTGCTAACGATACAGATTTTGGATTATCGAGTGGGATTATTACCCAGTCACTCGCAAAGGCTGAGTATTTTAAACAAAATATTAAAACTGGTGTGGCTACAGTTAATCTTCCAACGGCTGGTTTAGACTATCATGTTCCCTTTGGAGGCCGTAAAGCCTCCAGCTTTGGTCCTCGTGAGCAAGGAACCTACGCACGCGATTTTTACACTCAAGTAAAGACTTCCTACATCAATTCTGGTTCCATATAATTC
>Ga0181553_10001106_pt1 | contig 24020 bp, 25 predicted proteins | sample 011ome_17_FD_133753 | JGI IMG/M metagenome (GOLD analysis project Ga0181553, IMG submission 133753) | Coastal salt marsh microbial communities from the Groves Creek Marsh, Skidaway Island, Georgia - 011502XT metaG (megahit assembly) | ecosystem: Environmental > Aquatic > Marine > Intertidal...
AGCCTGATTCGGTTGATTGCCCGACAAAAAGTACTCGGCGAGCAGAAGCGAGTAATCCGCATTATCCGGGCGGGCCTCCGACCGGACTTCGATCCGATCTATGAGCGCCATGACATCGTCAGGCTGGGCTGTCTCCAAGTTGGCGAGCGCGTCGGCAATTTCAACGTCTTCCCAACCACCCAATTGCTGGTAAAGCCCCGCCACCAAGGCCACCAGCAACAGCCCCCCCAATACCTGCGCTTTGAGGTTGTAGGCGCGGCCTTCATAGGCCATCACGCCGGTCTCGTCAGCACCATCGTCGATGAGCCTGAGCGCCGCCTCCTCCTGCAAGCTGGGCGATTCGTCCTCGAGCTCCCGCTGGCGTAAGCGCAGCCAATCGGCGTTGGTTTCTGTTTCACCTCTCCGTACCCAATAGCGCGGCAAAACCACCACCCAAGCCACCGCCGACGCCATGAGACTCAGCGCAAGCAATAAAAACGGTTCACTCAAGAGGGTGAATCTCTCAGCAATCGGTCAAGCTCCGCCTGCTCAGTGGCAGTGAGTTGCGTGACAGGCTGAGCACTGCGTTGACGGAAATGCCAAGCCAACCCTATGGCGCCAAGTATCAGCAGTATCGCCGGCGCGCCCCACAATAGTGCGGTGTTCTGGTCAACGCCCGGACGATACCGAACAAACTCGCCGTAGCGAGCAACCATGAAATCGAGAATTTCATCATCGGTCGCACCCGCTTCAAGTTGCTCATACAGCACAACGCGCAAGTCCCGCGCAATCGGCGCATTAGAGTCGGCGATGTTCTGATTCTGACATTTAGGGCAGCGCAGCTCCTGGCTTAGACTGTGGTACCTGGCCTCCAGTTCGGGAGACGTGAATTCGTAGGTTTCGATCACGGCGTGACACAAGCCAACCGCAGCCAGACATACGAGCGTCGCAAGGACGTGTTTCATCCGTTTCCTCCCTGCGTCACCACGGCACCCTCAGACGCGCCTTGCGTCGGGAACCAGCGCGCAAAATCACGGCGAAAAACAGCCTCATCCAACACACCCACGTGCCGGTGCGCTATGCGACCATCCTCACCGATGACATAGGTTTCAGGGGCGCCGTACACACCCAGATCGAGGCCGACAGTGCCCTGTGTATCCACAATGTTGAGCCGATAGGGGTCACCCAGCTGCTCCAACCATTGCACTGCCTTCGCGGAGTCATCTTTGTAGTTGAGGCCATAGATGGGGATACCGCGCTCAGCCAGTGCAAGGAGATAGGGGTGCTCAACGCGGCAGGAGTAACACCAGGTGGCCCATACGTTCACCAGCGCCGGCCGCGGCGATAACGCCTGCTCAGAGATCGCGGCACCACTTTTCAATTCAGTCTGTGAAAAAGCGGGAAACGGCTGCCCCAAGCGCGCTGCCGGCAACTCCGTCGGATCAATCGAGAGCCCTTTGTAAAGCAGCCCAGCCAACAGACCGAAGGCGGCCAACGGAAGGAAGCGCTTAGCCCGCAACGCCCAATGCTCCGGTGTCAGGGACCGCGTGCCGAGCAACTTGTGACCGATAGCGGCGGTCAAGGGCCGTAATCAATGCGCCGAAGCCAATCATCAGGGCGCCCAACCAAAGCCACCGCACCATGGGTTTGTATTGCAGGCGAACTGCCCAGGCGTTCTCTCCAATAGGCTCGCCCAGAGCGATGTAAAGATCGCGCCACAGACTGGCGTCGATAGCGGCCTCTGTCATGATCTGCCCGCTCGCAAAATACCGGCGCTTCTCGGGCACCAGTATTGCGAATACCTGTCCTTCGTGACTCACTTCGAAGGTCGCTTGGTCGGCCAGATAATTAGGGCCTGGCTGTTGACCGAGACTCAGAAGCTCAAAGCGGTAGCCACCCAACTCTTCAACATCACCCACGGCCATTCTCAGGTCCCGTTCCTCATTCAGCTGGGTCACCACCACTGCCCCAACGACCACTGCCGCAAACCCGGTATGCGCCAGAGTCATGCCAAGGAAACTGGGATTCAATGTTCGCCATCGGAGACGACCATCAGGCGCTCCAGAGAGCCGCCGCCACAGATCTTTTACCACCCCCAACAACACCCAGCCCGCCAGCAGAACAGCCAGCGCAATCCATAGGTTAAAGCCGTCTTTACCCAGAAACGCCAGAACGAGGGCGACTACCAAAACGCCCAGACAGGGGACCATCAGCTCGTGTAGCCATCGCGCAGTCGAATCCTCTCGCCAGCGGGACAAGGGGCCGATGGTCATGAACGGCATCACCAGCGCCATCAGCGGCACGAACACGGCATTGAAATACGGTGGCCCCACCGAGTATTTGCCAAGAGAAAACGCATCCATCACCAGCGGGAATAGCGTGCCCAGCAACACAATCACAGTCGCGACAGTGAACACCAGATTATTGACCATCAACAGCGACTCTCTTGAGACGGCGGTGTAACTGACGCGGCTGGCCACTGCCGGTGCGCGCAACGCATACAGCAGTAACGATCCGCCAACGACTAGCGCCAGAAAAATAAGAATAAACAGACCGCGTTCTGGATCCGCGGCGAAAGCATGCACGCTGGTCAGCACCCCTGAGCGCACCAAAAACGTGCCCAACAGTGACAACGAGAAAGCGAATATCGCCAGCAAAACGGTCCACGATCGGAACACGCCCCGCTTCTCAGTGACGGCGAGGCTATGCACCAGAGCAGTACCCATCAACCAAGGCATAAAAGAGGCGTTTTCTACGGGATCCCAGAACCACCAGCCGCCCCATCCCAATTCATAGTAGGCCCACCAACTTCCCAACATGATGCCCAGAGACAGAAATCCCCAGGCGACGTTAGTCCAAGGCCGAGACCAGCGGGCCCACGAGGCATCCAACCGCCCTCCCAGCAGTGCCGCAATCGCAAAAGCAAAAGGCACCGACAAGCCGACATAACCCATGTAGAGCAGCGGCGGATGAATAATCAGGCCGGGATCCTGAAGCAACGGATTGAGATCGTTGCCGTCGGCAGGGACGTTGGGCAACAGTCGTTCAAAGGGGTTAGAGGTGAGCAGTGAAAACGCCAAAAAGCCAACCGCCACCATACCCATGACGCTCAACACACGCGCCACCATGACCAGTGGCAATCCCCGGCTGAACATGGCGACGGCGCTCATCCAGCCCGAGAGAATCAGCACCCAAAGCAGCAGCGAGCCCTCGTGGTTACCCCAAACCGCCGAAAATTTGAAAATGGGGGGCAAGAGACTGTTGGAATTAGCGGCCACTACCGCTACCGAAAAATCATCTTGCAAGAAACTGACGGTCAGTAGCGCAAATGCCACCGCAACAAAGGTCGTCACGCCCACTGCCAGCGTCGGCGCCAAGTTCATGAGCGATGTACTCGAGCGAACACTGCCCCACATCGGCAAAGCAGCCAGACCTATCGACAATACGAAAGCAATAATCAGGGCGACATGCCCAAGCTCAGGGATCATGGCAGCATCGACGCTCCGGCGGGCGCAGTTTTGCCCTCCAAAGCCGCCGCGACCTCGGGCGGCATATAATTTTCATCGTGCTTGGCCAGCACCTGTGTCGCGATCAACATACCCGACTCATCAAGTGTGCCCTCGGCGACGACCCCCTCGCCTTCAGCGAAGAGGTCCGGCAGAATGCCGCTGTACTGAACTGCGACAGACGCCTCGTAGTCAGTCACCCAGAAGATAGTATTTAAGTCGGTATCGCTTCGCACAATACTGTTCTCGACCACCATTCCGCCGAGGCGGATGCTGCGATCGGTTGGCGCCTTACCGGCGATGACATCGGCCGGTGGATAAAACAGGTTGATGTTATCTCTGAGCGCAAAGGCCACCAGACCGATCGCTGCACTGGATAGCACAACTACCAAACTGACCATAATCAAACGTTGCTTTCGGAGCGGATGCATAACGATTTAAATCCCAGCTTCTGTTGCGGTAGCAGCTGCCTGACGCCGCTGCTCTGCCTGAATCCATCGCCAGTGTTGGCGCATGCGCTTGACCGGTAACCAGACCATGAAGCAAAGTGGAATAGCCGTCAGCGCGTAGGCAAGCCAAACGTAAAATCCATGCCCATCCATGTACCAGGCCGCCGCGAGTGATTCGAAATACATCAGGCTCCGCTCACGATTTGTCTTAGCCAGCCGGATTCTCGGTGCTGCCAGGTCAACTCAGCACGCATGTTTAACAGCACCGCTACGGCAAACAAGCAGTAAAACGCCACAATCATCAGTAACAGCGGATACAGCATGCTGGCGTCAATGGCCGACTCACCCGTGAACTTAATCGACGCGGGTTGGTGCAGTGAATACCACCAGTCAACTGACTTATAGATGATCGGGATATTGACCGTGCCCACTAAACTGAGCACCGCACAGGCGCGCGCTGCGGCAGTCTTATTCTCATAGGCTTCAAATAAAGCCACCACGCCAAGATACAGAAACAGCAGAATCAACATCGACGTGATCCGTGCGTCCCATACCCACCAAGTCCCCCAAGTGGGTTTGCCCCAAATAGCGCCCGTTACCAAAGCAATGGCCGTCAACACTGCGCCGACCGGAGCCGCAGCACGCATCGTGACATCGGCCATTTTGATCCGCCAGATCAGGCTGACAGCGCCGGCGAAGGCCATCACGTAGTAGCCGGCTAGCGCGACCACCGCCGAGGGGACATGGATGTATATGATTCGGTAGGAGTTACCTTGGCGAAAGTCCGGGGGCGCCACCAGCAAGCCCCATAGCGCCCCGCAAACCAGAAGCATCACGGTAATCGGCAGCAACCACCTGACTAATACGCCGCTAATCCGGAAGAACCATGGGGGCGACCCCATTTTGTGAATGATGGTCCACATAGCCCCTAGTATAGCGCCTAACCACTTGTCGTGACGCAGCGACGCCCTGATTCTAATGCGCCCTCGAGGGGTTTATTTAATTGTCGAGCGAAACGCGCAGCGCAGCGCCGATTGCCAATGGAAGCAGTGCCAGAGACCCCAGCGCCAACCCGCCTAACAACGCCAACCAACTCACGGTATTCCCGTCAATCACCGCCTCAGACACTGCGGTCGTCCCAAAGATCAGCACAGGCACATTAAGCGGAATAATGAGGAGCGAGAGCAACAACCCCCCTCTGCGAATGCTCACAGTCAGGGCGCTCCCCACAGCACCGATCAAAGTCAGAGATAGTGTGCCCAGCATGAGACTGGCAACCAGGGTCGGCAACGCTGCGCTCGATAAACCCAGCATGGTCGCAAATACTGGCGACACGAGTGCCAGCAGTACCCCGGTCGCAATCCAGTGAGCGGCCACTTCACCCATCACCAACACCGCCAGTGGATACGGTGCCATGGCAAGCTGTTCCAAGCTTCCGTCTTCATAGTCAGAAGCAAACAGTTTCGCGCTCACCATTAAACTCGACAGCAATGCCACCACCCACAGAATCCCGGGCGCCATACCGGCAAGGCGCTGGGGGTCTGGGCCCAGTCCAAGGGGAAAGAGCGTGACCACCATAAAAAAGAACAGTAGTGGATTGATGGCGTCTGCGGGGCTGCCGACTAATGATTTGCAATGCCGCATGAACTGCCGGGCAAAAGCCCCCCAGATTGACAGAGAGGCCACTTCAGACGACATAGGCTGCCAAATCGAGGTTTTGCTGTAGCTCACCAAACCGACTCGGTTGATGACTGGTGAAGATCACCGCTCCCTCTGCGGCGACATGCTGTTTGATTCGCTCCTCGAGCCACGCGCAACCGTCGACATCCAGCGCCGTGAAGGGCTCGTCCAACAACCACAGCGATGCTGAACTCAAGACTAGCCGCGCCAACGCGACGCGACGCTGCTGCCCTGCCGACAACGCCCCGATTGGCCGGTCTTCATAGCCTGCGAGCGCGACGGCGGCCAAGGCGCTGATAATGTCTTCGTCCGAACAGATCACGTCGCACGCGGGATGAAATCGCAGGTTATCCAGCGCGCTCAGGTTGCGTTTTAGCGCGGCGTGATGGCCCAGATACAGCATTGTCCCGTGGCGTGTAATCTCACCCGCCACCCCCAGCCGCGCTAACCCACCGACAGCGCGCAGCAAACTGGTCTTGCCCACGCCGTTGGCACCCACCAGCTGCCATATGTCTCCGGAAGAGACCGACAGATCCACCCCCGCAAGGAGCCTCCGCTCGCCCCGTTCTATTGCGACCTGATTAGCGGCCAATAGCTGCATTAAAGATTCACGACACGGATGTCTGGCAGATTGAGTTCGCTGTCTACCTCGACATTAAGGCTGGCGAAGTCAAATAAATCCCTGTCCATCAGGTGCGAGGGCGCCACATTCCCCAGCGACCGGAAGATGGTTTCTGTGCGCCCGGGATACTGCTTTTCCCACTGCCTCAACATCTGCTTGATTTCCTGACGCTGAAGATTGTCCTGAGTACCACATAGATTGCAGGGAATAATTGGGAATCGCATGGCCTCCGCATACCGCTCAAGATCCACTTCCTGACAGTAAGCCAGCGGTCGAATCACGATGTGGCGGCCATCGTCGCTTTTAAGCTTGGCAGGCATCGCTTTCAATTTGCCGCCGAAGAACATATTCAGGAACGCCGTCTCGACGATGTCATCGCGATGATGGCCCAAAGCAATTTTGCTTGCGCCAATTTGCTCGGCGAAACCATAAAGGGTGCCGCGTCTCAAGCGTGAGCAGAGTCCACAGGTGGTTTTTCCCTCAGGAATCACAGACCGGACCACGCTATAGGTATCGCGCTCTAAGATGTAGTAGGGAACACCCAGCGTTTCAAGGTAGGTCGGCAGTACGTCCTCGGGATAGCCGGGCTGCTTTTGATCCAATGTGACTGCAATGATTTCAAAATCGACCGGCGCACTGGCTCTCAAGGCGATCAGTAACTCGAGCATGGCGTGAGAGTCTTTGCCGCCCGAGATGCAAGCCATCACCCGATCACCTGATTCAATCATGTCGAAGTCGGCAATCGCCTTGCCAACTTGGCGGCGCAATCGCTTGCGCAGCTTATTGAACTCTAGCCGCTGCCGGCGCGTATCTCGGCCAGCCGTCGCTGGCGTGCCGATGACACGCTCTCTTGGTGAACTGTCGTCGCTTTTCAAAGGGCTGGGTTCTGTCACAGCGATTGCCGTCGTGGGTCTATTTACCAAATGCGGATGATAGGAGACACCACGAAGACAAGCAAAAGCATCAAGGCCGATGGGCGACGACCCTCTGTGGCGCTTGTTTGCCGATTTGCCTGCGCAGATATCAGGATGTGGGAGCGAGGCATCCGGTGCAGACTTGTGTTTTGAGTCTGCTAACAGGACAATCCCGACCGCTTAAAACTCCCCCGTTATCGGAACCGTCTTAGAGGAAGCCGTCTATGAAAGCACCCGTTCGCGTCACAGTTACCGGAGCCGCTGGGCAGATCGGTTACGCCCTGCTCTTTCGCATCGCCTCTGGCTCGATGCTGGGCGAGGAGCAACCCGTCATTTTGCAATTGCTGGACATCACGCCTGCGATGGACGCGCTAAACGGAGTGAAGATGGAGCTCGACGATTGTGCGTTCCCTCTGCTTGCAGGGGTGACCTGTACCGATGATCCAGAAGTGGCTTTCAAAGACAGTGACTTCGCGTTGCTGGTGGGTGCTAGACCGCGCGGACCGGGTATGGAGCGAAAAGACCTGCTCGAGGCGAATGCTGCGATCTTTGGCGTCCAAGGCAAGGCCATTAATGACGTCGCCAGTCGCGACATCAAGGTGCTGGTCGTCGGCAATCCAGCGAACACAAACGCGTTGATTACCCAACGCAATGCGCCTGACATTGATCCGGCGCAGTTCACAGCAATGACGCGACTCGATCACAACCGCGCCAAAACGCAGCTTGCCCAGAAAACCGGCACTACCGTCAATGACATCCGTCAGATGACCATTTGGGGCAATCACTCTGCAACTCAATACCCCGACCTGCATCACGCGCTGGTAAGGGGCGCCTCTGCAATGACTGAACTCGATATGGATTGGTATGGCAACGAGTTCATCCCCACCGTTCAGCAGCGGGGTGCGGCCATCATTGAAGCCCGTGGCGCCTCCTCGGCCGCTTCTGCCGCCAATGCCGCCGTCGATCACATGCGCAGTTGGGCGCTGGGGACTGCCGACAATGACTGGGTCTCCATGGGTGTCATTTCTGACGGTTCCTATGGGATAGAGCCCGGATTGATCTACTCCTTCCCTTGCCGCTGCGCTAACGGGCGGTGGCAGATTGTGCAGGAATTGGAAATCTCGGCCTTCAGCCGAGACAAAATGGACGCCACCGCACGGGAGCTGACCGAGGAGCGGGACGCCGTCGCCCATCTACTGGGCTGATTGTCGGTTTGCGCGCCGGTGGGTCTCCGACGCCGGCGCTCAGACCTCGCGCAATAGCTGGATCGGCGGGACGCGCACCACGCGACGGCAAGACCAGACTCCAAGCGCGCCAACAATCACCGCGCCCACCGTCGGACCCAACCACCACATCGTCACCGTAGGCGCCCAGTTCATGTCAAACACGCGGGTCTGTAAACCCCAGGCCGCGACCTCAGCGCCCACACTGGCCAGCGCTCCGGCCAACCCACCGAGCACCAAAAATTCGATCCAGAGCGTACCGAGCACAAGACGCTGCCGGGCACCCAAGGCGCGCATCAGCGCACTCTCCTTGAGGCGCGCGTCAAGACTGGAGCGCACGCCAGAAATCAGCACCAGTGATCCCGCCACAAGAATCACAGCGAGCACCAACTCAAGCGCTCTGGCCACCTGGTCGACTACGCTGCGCATCTCTTTAATCACAATATCGAGCTCGATCACTGTGACCGTCGGGAGCTCGCGAACCAACTCATTGAGCAATGGTTTTTGTGTCGGCAGAAGCCGGAAACTTGTCATGTACATCCCGGGATAGCGCTCGAGCACCGCGCGAGGGAAAACGACAAAGAAATTAGGTCGCATCGACTGCCAGTCAACTTTGCGGATACTGCGGACCTCCGCATCAAATGTGTCTGCACCGATGCGCATCGACAGCCGATCACCCACACTTGCACCGATGCCGGCAGCGAAATCCTCCTCCAACGACACCCACGAAGTCGTATCCTCTGGTTCCCACCAGTCGCCAGCTACCAACATATTGCCGGTCGGCAGCTCATCAGACCAGGTGAAATTCGCCTCGCGCTGCCGCGGTGCGTCTTCTCCCTCGGCCTCTTCCCACTCGGGCAGGGTCTCTGCGTTGACACTGAAAATCCGGCCTCTGGTCATTGGATAAAGCGTCTCTGTGGCGACCCCGTGCTGAGTGAAGAACTGCTCAAGAACCGGCCGTTCTTCAGGAGCCAGGTTCAGCAAGAAGTGATTCGGGGCATCAGCGGGCAACTGCGCCTGCCACTGACCGATCAATGATGAGCGCACTACAGACAGCAACAACATAAGCATGATCGCCATAGCGAAAATGACCATCTGCAACGCATTAGCTCGACCCCGGCGCTGCAAGCCGGCCAGTGCTACCCGCCAGATACTGCCGGCAAAACCGCCCACCCGCCTGCCACCCGACAACAAGCCGCGAGCCGCCAAAAAGCCAAGCCCCATGACCACGGCCAGCCCGGAGACAACCGCCAGCGTAACGGCCACACTGCCGCTGTACCACCACATCAGACCGATGATGGAGAGCCCGCCGAAAAGAAAGTCCTGCGGCCGCTGAGCCTCATGCATACCGATATCGGCGCGCAACACCCGCAGTGGAGAAGCTTCGCCGAGCCGACGCAGGGGCGGCCACGCGAAAAACAGGATGCAAACCATCGCCGTCACAGCACCAATCAGCACGGGCTCAACCCCCGCCGCGCCCGGTGTAACCGGCAGCAAACTGCCTAACAACCTGATAAAGGCCTCCTGCAATATCCAGCCGAGCAGGCACCCCATCGCCGTGCCAGCCGCACCCATAAGACCGAGGCTGGTGGCATAGAGCCGTGAAATATCATGTGACTGAGCACCGAGACTTTTGAGAATCGCAACGTATTGCGTATGCCGCTCGCCAAAGCGGCGACTCGCCAGGGTAATGGCCGCCGCGGCAAGTACCACCGCCAGACTCCCCGCCAACAAGAGAAAGCCTCTCGCCCGGTCGAGGGTGTCACCGATTCGGGGTTGCGACCCTTCAACCGAGTCCAACCGCTGCCCTTGACCCAACAGGGGTGATACCCACGCCTCATATTCACTGACGCGGTCACGGTTTCCGCTGAGCAACAATCGGTAACCCACCCGACTCCCCGGCTGAACCACACCAGTAGATGGAATATCCAATGTGTTCATGAGTAGGCGAGGCCCGAAGCCGAACACCGCGGTGGTGGCGTCGGGTTCACCCCGCACGGCCCCGGTCACGGTCAAACTCGCCTCACCGACCATGAGCGTGTCACCCGTCGTCAGCCCCAGCAGCGCAAACAGACGTGGAGCGAGCCACACCTCACCCTGTTCCGGGATGGCCCCGTCGCGCAGGATGTCGCCATAGGCTTCATCAGACCACAGCAATTCTCCACGCAAAGGATAGCCTGCTGAAACCGCCTTTACCGACACCAGCGCCATATGGTCAACGTCGGCAACCGCCATCGAAGGGAAACCCACGCCCAATGACGTTTCCAGTGTCATTTGCTCAGCTTGGTCAATCCATTCTTCAGGAATCGGCGTGCGGCTGACGACCACCATGTCGGCAGCTAGAAATCGGGCACTCTCTGACAAAAGCGCGGACTGGAGCCTGTCGACAAAGCTGCTGACACCCACCACAACGGACACCGCCAACACCAGTGCCGCAAGTAAAATCCCCAGTTCACCGCTGCGCCACTCTCTGGCGAGCAGCCGCCAACTCAGTGAGCCGCTGCTGGAGGCTGTGCCGGTTGTGGGGGTCAGACTCACAGCGACTGCAGCTCACCGGCAGTCATTGAGAAGCGCTTATCGCAGCGTTGCGCCAACCGCTCATCGTGAGTGACTAACACCAGAGTCGTATCCGCGCGGTCGTTCAATTCAAACAGCAGCTCAATCACCCGCTCTCCGGTTCGGGTATCTAAATTACCCGTCGGCTCGTCAGCGAACAAAATGCGGGGCTGTCGCGCAAACGCCCGGGCAATGGCAACGCGTTGTTGCTCACCGCCTGAGAGGGTCGTGGGATAGTGCTCCAGCCGACTTTCCAGCCCGACATCGCACAAGTAGCGCTCGGCGATCTGGCCCGCGTTGGTCACGCCCGCAAGCTCCAGTGGCAGCATGACGTTCTCGCGCGCGGTCAGCGCCGGTAATAACTGAAAGCTTTGAAAAACGAAGCCAACCTTGTCGGCTCGCAAACGGGCTCGCTGGTTCTCATCGAGATCGCTCAGGCGCTCCCCATCGAGCCAAATTTCACCCGCGGTTGCCACATCCATGCCCGCCAGTAGTCCCAGCAAGGTAGACTTACCCGACCCGGAAGCACCGACGATCGCTGCGGATGTCCCCGCTGCGATCTCGAGATCAATCCCTCGCAGGATGTCGAGATCACCGTCGGCGGTCGGAACGGTTTTAAGGAGTTGACTGACTGTGATCATACTGCGGGTCCTCGCCCGACGATTACGAACTTTGACGTGGGTTGGATTTCTGTTGCTTTCCGCATCAGGGTTAGCCAATGCGTCCTCAGACAAGAGCTCGATCGTCGTGCTCGGTGACAGCATCAGTGCCGCCTACGGAATAAACCTTGAAGAGGGCTGGGTAACACTTCTTGCCGCTCGCATCGAACAAGAGCGCCTACCCTATACCGTTGTGAACGCGAGTATATCAGGCGAGACCTCAGCGGGCGGATTGCGTCGCCTGCCGGCGCTTCTGGAGACCCACCAACCTGGCATTGTGATCATCGAGCTGGGCGGTAACGATGGGTTGCGCGGCTACCCGATCGGTCAACTGCAAAGCAATCTGCACGACATGATCACACTGTCCGAGGAGTCCGAGGCTCAGGTGCTGCTCTTACCGATGGAGATACCACCCAACTTTGGCAAGTTCTACACCGACGCCTTTCGCGCCAGCTTTCAGAATGCGATCGAGGGCAGCCAAGCTGTGTTAGGTGATTTTCCCCTCAAAGACGTCGCACTGGAGGCGGCACTCATGCAGGGCGACGGTATTCACCCGACGGCTGTCGCTCAACCGATCATTCTTGAGAGCGTGTGGCAAAACCTGAGCCAGCTGCTGCCATGACCAACCCTCACACAGTGAGCAATGCCGCGGCGACATCAGACCTTGATCTGCGTGGCCGCTTAGAGGTCATTATTTTCGGTACCGGCACGCTGGCGGGACGACGGTTTGACATAGCCTTGATTGGCCTGATTTTGGTCAGCGTGCTTATCGTCGTGCTCGACTCCGTGCCCGAGCTGAACGAGAGCGTGGGCGCTGGCTTCTGGTACACCGAAGTGTTTTTTACGCTCATCTTCACTCTGGAATACGGCGTTCGGATCTGGTGTACGCATAACCGTCGAGCTTACCTATTCAGCTTTTGGGGCATCATCGACCTGCTGGCCATTATTCCGACTTATATCGCGTTTCTGTATCCCGATGCGGCGCCCCTGGTTGTGATCCGCCTGCTCCGGGTGCTGCGCATATTCCGGGTATTTCGGTTGGTCGCCCTGTTCGCGGAGCTGAACGAGATTCTGGCTGTGCTGCGCAGCACCTCCCGCTCCATTTTTGTCTTCCTGGTCCTCGTTATGCTGGTGGTAGTGGTGTTCGCCTGTGTCATCTATGTCATAGAGGGACCACAACACGGATTTGTCAGCATTCCCGTCAGCATTTATTGGGCCGTCGTCACCATCACCACGGTCGGGTATGGCGATCTGGTGCCCCAGACTCCGGCGGGGCGCTTCGTTGCCGGGTTTGGCATGCTGGTCGGATACTCCATTATTGCGGTACCCACAGCCATCATTACCCGCAAGCTATGGGAGCGCATCAATGAGCAACGCGACCCGCAACCCACGCTGCCCTGGAACTGTCCAGTCTGCGCAAAACACGGGCACCATCTCGACGCCCAGTTCTGCCGGCACTGTGGAGCAGGTCTCGATGTGCCCTCCGACGTCCGCGAGCGAGCAGAGCGACAATGAAAACGAATCCCACACCGCTTTTTGACTATCGCAAGTTCTGGGCCGAATGCTTCGGCCCAGCTCCTTGGCTGCCGATGTCACGAGAGGAAATGACTGAACTGGGTTGGGATAGCTGCGACATCATCATTGTCTCGGGTGACGGCTACGTTGATCACCCCAGCTTTGGCATGGCCGTGATTGGCAGGGTATTGGAAGCTCAGGGCTTTCGAGTTGGCATGATCGCCCAACCCGATTGGCAGTCGGCAGAGTCATTCCGCGCACTGGGCCGCCCGAATCTATTCTTCGGTGTCACAGCCGGCAACATGGATTCTATGATCAACCACTACACTGCCGACCGAAAAAAGCGCAACGATGACGCCTACACGCCCGGCAACGTCGCCGGCCAGAGACCAGATCGTGCGGTGACGGTTTACAGCCAACGCCTGAGAGAGGCATACAAAACCGTACCGATCATTATCGGCGGCATCGAAGCAAGTTTGAGGCGCATCGCGCATTACGATTATTGGAGCGATCGCGTCAGGCGCTCGGTACTGCTCGACAGCCGCGCCGATTTATTGCTATTCGGCAACGCTGAGCGCGCCATCGTGGAAGTCGCGCACCGGCTGGCAGCCGGAGAGCCGGTGGGCGCATTGAGCGATATTCGCGGAACCGCCTATGTCACGACGTCCCTGCCGTCTGATCGCATACTGGTTGATTCCACATCGGTTGATCGGCCGGGCGCGGTCGATGCCCACCCCAACCCCTATGACGGCATGGAACCCGAGCCCTGCTCGGATGCCCAGACCGCGGCTTCGGAATCTGAGCCGGTCCGCTTGCTTGCGAGTCCCAAAGCTGACACACATGCCATCCGACTGCCATCCGCCGAGGCCGTTACCGAAGATCCTGTGCTGTACGCCCACGCGTCTCGGGTTTTTCACAAGGAAACAAACCCCCATAACGCCCTGCCATTGGTGCAAGCGCATGGCGACCGCGACGTCTGGCTGAACGCGCCACCCATCCCTCTGGAGACAGAAGAACTGGACTGGGTATTTGAGCTGCCTTACCAACGATTGCCACACCCGGCTTACGGTAACGCCGCAGTGCCCGCAATGGAGATGATCCAACACTCGGTGAACATCATGCGCGGCTGCTTCGGCGGCTGCACCTTTTGCTCAATTACCGAACACGAGGGGCGCATTATCCAGAGCCGTTCGGAGGACTCTATCCTGAGAGAGGTAGAGCGCATTAGAGACACCAGCCCAGCCTTCACGGGAGTTATTTCAGACCTCGGTGGCCCAACGGCCAACATGTGGCGACTGGCGTGCAAAGACAAAGAAACCGAAGCGGCCTGCCGTAAGCTCAGCTGTGTCTACCCCGGCATATGCAAAAACCTGAATACCGACCACACCCCTCTGATTGAGCTGTACCGCAAAGCCAGAGAGACAGAGGGCGTGAAAAAAGTGTTGATCGCCTCTGGACTTCGCTACGACCTTGCTGTGGAAAGCCCCGAGTACGTTCGCGAGCTGGTCACACACCATGTGGGCGGGTACCTCAAGATCGCCCCCGAGCACACTGAATCGGGCCCACTCTCTAAAATGATGAAGCCGGGCATCGGTAGCTATGACCGTTTTGCCGAAATGTTTGAGCGTTATTCAAAAGAAGCAGGGAAAAAACAATATCTGATTCCCTACTTCATCGCCGCCCATCCCGGCACAACTGACGAAGATATGGTGTCACTTGCGCTGTGGCTGAAGCAACATCGATTCCGCGCCGATCAAGTACAAACGTTCTACCCCTCCCCCATGGCGACGGCCACAGCGATGTACCACACGGGGTTCAATCCGCTGCAGCGCGTTCGTCGGCACAGCGAAAAACTCGGCACGGTGAAGCGCCTGAGCCAGAGGCGATTACACAAAGCGTTTTTGAGATACCACGACCCCGATAACTGGCCGCTACTGCGCAAAGCGCTAAAGCAAATGGGGCGGCGCGATCTCATCGGCAACGGCGCCAAACATCTCATCCCTGCGAGACAGCCGCCGAAACGGCATCGCATCGTTGAACCGAAGGCCCGCACCTTTCGAACCCAGCACAGCGGCGAGCACAAAGGGAAAGGCCGGCGCCGATAACATCGCTTATCGCCTCACGCGTCCAGAAGACCTGCGATGAGCTCACCCAACTGGCGAAATTCGACCCGGCGCGGCGTTTTCTTGCGCCACATCAAGCCGATCTGACGCGTCACGTTGCTTTGGTCAAAGGCTCTGACCGTAAGCGGTGCGGCACCCACAATATTGGCGTCTACCGCCATGCGCGGTAACAAGGTGACGCCAATTTCATTAGCGACCATCTGCACAATCGTGGCGAGGCTGGTGGCTTGATAAGGCACCGAAATCTGAGTGTCCCTCAGCTTGCACGCCTCCAAAGCATGATCTCGCAGACAGTGCCCCTCCTCGAGCAGCAGTAATGACTCCCCACGCAAGTCCGCGCTTCGCAAGGTCTCCCGGCTGGCAAGGGGATGAGACGTGGCGCACGCCAACAGAAACTCATCATCAAACAGCGGCATGGTCTCAACCTGTTCGGCAGGAAAGGGTAGCGCAAGTAACAGCATGTCGAGTTCTCCCGCCAGCAAACTGTCGACCAGCGGCTGGCTGAGATCCTCACGAATAAAAAGCTTGAAAGCCGGATGGCGCGCTCTGATTTGGCTGAGCATCTCGGGCAGCAGATAGGGCGCCACGGTAGGAATGACCCCCATGCGCATCTTGCCCTGAAACGGCGCGCCGGCGCCCGCACACAGGGACACGATGTCCTCCACACTGACCAGCAGATCTCTGGCCCGGGTCACCACCTCCTCCCCCAAAGAAGTGAGAAACACTTTGCGGTTGTTCCGCTCGACCAAGCTCACGCCCAGCGATTCTTCCAACTCCAGAATGCCGGCGCTGAGCGTGCTTTGACTGACGTGACAAGCATTCGCCGCGTGCCCAAAGTGCTGATGCTCGGCCACGGCACATAGGTAACGAAGTTGCTTGAGTGTAGGTTGACGCATACCACTCTGATCTCATGGTTTCCGGAAAAATGCTGTGAAAATCGGCTTGCTCAATCCCTGCGGGCGCCACACTTGTTAGCCCCACCGCACCGCTGCTCCCCTAGGTTCTCGTCGATGGACTGTGGGCCCAAAACCCAAGCTTAGCTCAATCGGTTTTTCCGATCAGTTTTTTTTAATTTTTCAGTAAGCCAATATTCGCTAAGGTCGGTATATTACGTCGACCACTGTGCAGAGGCAGTCGCCACCGCACCATTGTTAATGACAGCAACGAGAGGATGATTAAATGGAACTGAAAGGCAGTGCCACCGAGCAGAACCTGAAAGACGCTTTTGCAGGCGAGTCTCAGGCTAACCGACGCTATCTCTACTTCGCCTCAAAGGCAGATGTAGAAGGCTACAACGACGTCGCCGCTGTATTCCGTTCCACCGCAGAAGGTGAAACGGGCCATGCGCACGGCCACCTGGAGTATCTCGAGGCTGTGGGTGATCCCGCGACCGGCCTGCCCATGGGCGATACCAAGAAAAACCTCGAAGCGTCGATCGCCGGCGAAACCCACGAGTACACCGACATGTACCCCGGTATGGCCAAGGCTGCGCGCGACGAAGGCTTTGATGAGATCGCCGATTGGTTCGAGACGCTGGCAAAGGCTGAGCGTAGCCACGCCAACCGCTTCCAGAAAGCCCTGGACAACCTCGACAGCTGATCACCAGCTCCCGAGCTGCTAGCAGTACCCAGGGGAGCCATTATGCTCCCCTTGTTTTTTCCGCTTCCCTCACACGATCGCGACACCGCGGTTCTGTGACGATGAAGTCAGTAAGCCGAAGCCATCATCCGATTCAAGAGCACTGAGCGCTATGAGAGAAGGCAGTATTGATGCACCCACTCGCCACCCGCTGGATTGGAAGAGTGAGGACTTTTGGAACAAATCTTCGCTGAACGATGAACTCGAGCGGGTGTTTGACGTGTGTCACGGTTGCAGACGTTGTGTCAGTCTGTGCGACGCCTTCCCGACGCTATTTGATCTCATTGACGAGTCAGAAACCATGGAGGTAGACGGTGTCGACAAGGCCGACTACGACAAGGTCGCCGAGCAGTGCTATCTGTGCGACCTGTGCTATTTGACCAAATGCCCCTACGTGCCACCGCATGAATTTAATGTCGACTTTCCGCATTTGATGCTCCGCGCCAAGGCGCAGCGTTTCAAAGAGCGAGGCGCGTCACTGCGCGACCGCACCTTGACCAGCACAGATCGGTTGCTATCGACGACATCGATTCCACTAGTGGACGTCACGGTTAATGCACTCAATAACACCGGCGTGTTCAGAAAAGCACTATCGGCAGGTCTGGACATTCATCACGACGCGCCCTTACCTAAACTGCACAGCAAGACGCTGCGTAAGCGCGTCAAGCCGCTGCTGCAGGCTCAGGAGCCGACACCAGTCGGCGCCACGACAGGCAAGGTTGCGCTCTATGCCACCTGCTATGGCAATTACAACAGCCCCGAGGTGGGTGAAGATTTCGTCAAAGTGTTCCAGCACAACGGCATACACATTGACATCGTGCCGAAGGAGAAGTGTTGCGGCATGCCTAAGCTGGAACTCGGCGATTTAGACAGCGTGGATGCCCTGAAGCAGGCCAACATTCCAGTGCTCGCTAAGTTGGTGGACGAAGGGTACGACCTCACTGCTCCCATCCCCTCTTGCGTATTGATGTACAAACAAGAGCTGCCGCTGATGTATCCCGATGACCCCGACGTCATAAAAGTACAAAAGGCCTTCTACGATCCTTTTGAATACCTCTGGGCTCGGCATAAAGGGGATGCACTGAAAACGGAGTTTCAATCAGCGCTGGGCAATGTGGCTTATCAGGTCGCTTGCCATCAGCGCGTGCAGAATATCGGCCTCAAAACACGTGATGTGCTGAATCTGATCAACGAGAGCGAGGTCACTGCCTACGAACGATGCTCCGGCCACGATGGCACCTACGCGGTGAAGAAAGAAACGCGAGACAAGTCTGTCAAGATTGCCAGACCGACGGTGCGTAAGGTTGATGAGCAGGCGCCGGATCGCTTCATCAGTGACTGCCCTATGGCGGGCGAGCACATTGCGCACCTGTCAGAGAAGGTCAGCAAAGCCGAGCACCCGATGACGCTGCTGCGTGAAGCCTATGGCCTCTAATCCCCTAAACTATCGCTTTGAACAACCAAAACCCGAGGAATCGAATATGACAACACATCTGACCCGAGATGATTTGTGGAGCCTTGAGGAATACGCCACGAAGCGCGCCGACTTCCGAGCTGAAGTCATGGCCCACAAGAAAAATCGTCAACTCGCGTTGGGCGAGCACGCCCGGCTTTACTTTGAAGACGAGAAAACCATCCGTTACCAGATTCAGGAAATGCTGCGCATTGAGCGCGTATTCGAAGCAGAAGGTATTGAAGAGGAACTCAGCGCCTACAACCCGCTGATACCAGACGGTCACAACTGGAAGGCCACTTTCATGATCGAGATCCCCGATCCCGCGCAACGTGCCATCCGCCTCGGCGAGATGATCGGAATCGAGGATCAAGTGTGGCTGCAAGTTGGCGAGCTGGATCGTATCTTGCCGATTGCCGATGAGGATCTCGACAGAACCACCGCCGATAAAACGGCCTCGGTACATTTCATGCGTTTCGAAGTCACGCCCGAGCAGATCAATGCGCTCAAAGACGGTGCGCCGCTCTTCGCAGGTGTCGATCATCCGAGCTACCCGGTGGAACGATATGAGGTGCCTCAACCAATCCGCGACTCGCTGGCCTCGGATCTCGTGGTGACCGAGCACTAAGCAGTACCGGCACTATGGAAATTTCCGTCGGATCAGAGGCAATACTATGACGCTCGTTGTTTTTGATCTCGACGGCACATTGCTCGACAAGTCATCGAAAATCTCGCCCTATACCGCAGACACGCTTGCGATGATGCGGCAGAGAGAGATCCGGTACACCGTGGCCACCGGGCGCACGCTCCAAGCGGCTGCTGCACCCATAAAGGATCATCACTTCACCCTACCGTTGATCCTGAAAAACGGCGCCATCATATGGTGCCCAAACGAGGAACGGTATAGCCACCACCACCTGCTGACACGCGAAGAGGTATGGCACGTCCTCGCCGCCTTCACGCTGAATGAGCTGACACCCTTCGTATTTTCTTTACAGCCAGGCCAGCAGCATGCGCTGTATCACGGCCCCCTTAAGAGTCGTAGCGAACACAAACTAGCCGACCTCTTCGAAGCGGAAAGACACCTGCCGCTGGCACCACTGACTGCGATGCCTGACGAGATCAGCGTCATCAACGTGTTCTCTCTGGGTAGCGCCGAGGCGGTAGAACGAGTTCGCGCCAGCATCGCAGACGAGCCTCACCTAGTGGCCTATTCCGGCATCGCGATTCACGAGAAAGAAATGGGGCACGTTGCCACTCAGCCAGCGCTGCACTGGATCGATATTCATCACAGTAACGGCAGTAAGGGCAACGCGATCAATCACTTGCGCGGAGAACTGAACGTCGAACACGTGATTGCCTTCGGAGATGGAGACAACGATCTCAGCATGTTCGAGTGCGCTACCGAGTGCTACGCCCCGGCAAACGCCGACCCGACCGTCCTGACTGCTGCGGATCAAGTGATCGGGCACCACGACGAGGACGGCGTTGCCCGATTCCTGCGCAAACGATTTGACTTGGCTTGATCAGTCGGGCTTTTTGACCTGAATCAGCCCCACGCCAATCAATATCAGGATCAGCGCAAGCAGATGCTCCCAGCCCCAGGGCTCAGCGAGGAATACCGTCCCCGCCGCAAAGGCGACGGCCGGGATCAAATAATTAATGGTCGACAGAAAGCCCGGCCCTCTTTCTCTCACCACAACGAAGTAGCACCAGGTCGCTATGCCAGTCGCCATAACGCCCAACATAACGAGCACTGCTAGCGCCAAAGGCCGATAAACCAAGGTCTCAGAAGACAGTTGTAACCACAGGGCCGGGATTGCCAGGAGCACACTGCCGACCAGCAAGCTTCCGAACGCCATCGCGATGGACTCTGCCTGGGGAATGCGTTTGGCATAGACGCCGTTGAAGGCATAACTCAACGTCGCCAACAACGCCGCCACCTGCCCCGGCCACTCGCCTCTTGCGGCATCTGACAATAGGTCTTCGCCAACTAACAAACCCACTCCGACAAAACCGACGACGACACCCAGGAAACGCCGCGAGGTCAGCGGCTCATGTTCCAAGAGCCAATGCGCCAACAGCAGGGTGGCGATCGGCATGAGCGCCATCAAAATCCCGACTTCGGCAGAGGGCACGCTTTGTTCCGCCCACGCAATGAGCGAGAAAGGAATAATGTTGCCAGTCAAACTGAGTAAGGTGAGCCTCGGCCACCAATCTCGGCCCAAGCTCCAGACCTGGCCTCGCCACCGCCATACACCCCACAACACCACAGCGCCCAGCCACAGACGACACCAGACGATAAAAACGGGGTGAAAAGACTCGAGGGCGACGGCGATCATGGCGAAAGCAAAACCCCAAACGAGCACCAAATAACCCAGTAACCCCCAATGTTTGAAACCAGCGTGAGACATTCAGCTCTCTACATCGTTGACAGAAAATAACGCACGCAATAGTGCCGACAAAATAGTATCCAAGTTTTGTTAAGCTCCCACCGACCGCAGTGAGTTAATGCCATGGTTGATCGCGCACCCTGCCCTAATACGGAGCCCGACGCGTATGTCGATTACGTGTCCCGCTTTGGCATGCCTGTGGCGCCTCAAGTGGCCGCCGCCGCCGGGCTGGCAAGAGTGTGGTTTAAGCCACGCTTCGTGGGCCTAGAAAATCTGCCGGACAAACCGGCGCTGTTCATCGCCAACCACGCTTTCATGGCGATCGACGCGGCGCTATTTCACCTCTATCTGTATTACGACCACGGACGTTACGTTAAAGGGCTGGGCGATAAATCGCTCTTTGCCAACCCCTATTACGCCTCGGTTGCGCATGCGATGGGCGGGGTATCCGGTCAGGCGCCGATTGTCGAGCGACTCATGGATCGAGGGGATGATCTGCTGCTGTACCCCGGCGGCGCTTACGAATCGATTAAACCACCCGAAGCGCGGTACCAGCTACAGTGGAAACAACGCTATGGCTTTGTCAAATTGGCAGCAGCTGCCGGGTACACAGTGGTACCCGTTGCCTCCGTGGGACCCGATGAATATTACGATCACGCTGTGTCCTCAGAAACATTGATGAATTCGTCGCTGGTGAAATGGCTCATGCAGGCAAAGCTACTGCCCTCCGATCTGAGAGCCGACTTGGTACCCCCTATTCCAACCGGGATGCTCGGCGGCCCCCTGCCCAAACCCAAGAGCACCTACTTCGCGATTGGCAAACCGATCAGCTTGGCGCAGTACAGGGGTGAGTCACTGTCGGCGCAAAAACTCAGCAGCCTGCGGCGCAAATTTGCCAAAGCGATAGAGGCTGAGATCTCCAGACTATTGCTGATTCGTGAGCAAGAACGACATCAAGACAGCTGGATCAGACGCTTGCTGTCCGCATAGTCGCAATACGATCTTCTCGAATCATGCGTCTCATCGTTAGCTTTGCCGGTTCAGTTCTACTGCTATGGGTGCTGGGGTCGGTCTTTTGGGCACCGCACCAAGTTGTATCGACAACTCCCTACCCGGTCGATATCGACCCCGGTAGTCGAGGGCTGCCCTTCGACAATATCCAGATTCAGAGTACAGGAGTGGTCTTAGAGGGATGGTGGATACCGGCTGAGCAGCCACGCGCCGAGCTCATATTTGTTCACGGTGCCGGCTCGAATCGCATCTCACAGTACATTGGCTCTCTGGATTTTTACCGTACGCTGCACGACTTGCAGGTTTCAGTCATCACCATGGATTTACGTAACCACGGTAACTCGCCCACTACCGATGGATTGCTTCATATGGGCGCCGCAGAATGGCCTGATGTCATGGCGGCAGCACGCTGGCTTGATCGGCATGAACCCAGCCAATTACCCCGGGTGGTACTGGGCGCATCCATGGGCGGCAGCACGGTGATTCATGCCGTGACAAACGGGCTGAAAGTCGATGCCATCATCTTGCTCGACCCTCAGCTCGACATCCTCGACAGCATGCAACACGGCGGGCAAATCACGACTGGCCTGCCCGCGCCGCTGTTCTCGCTGGCGGTGCTGACTGCGATCTACCGCTACGATCTTCCGCACGGCGCTGACAGCCCGCTGAATCTTGGCAAGGCCCTGACCCAGCCGATTTTGCTGATGCAGGATTGGGACGATCCCATCACACGCTCGCCGTATGCCGACGAGTTGGCGGCATCCAATCCCCGGGTGACGCTGCAAAAGGTACCGCCAGTCGACATTGATGATGCCTGCCTCGATGGTAAAGAGGCCTGGGGCTCGCACGTGGCGGCTCACCCATGCCACCCAGACTGGACAAAACAGACGGTGGCGCAGTTTCTCGACACTGTCCTCGAGTGACGCTGCCTACCCGGCCGCACCCACCTACCGCTGCGGCAGCATGTCGATCCAATACTGACCGGCAGTCAGCAGCAATCTGGCGCTCCGCTGCAAACGTATACCCCGCACATTCCTGGGATTAACGCCTTATGAAAACCGCCTTCTTGCCCGTTGCGGGCTTCGTCACACTGCTACCCGGCATCGTGTCCGCGTCTTGTCCGGATTTTCTCAATCACTCGATGCGCCAGTTGGCCTCAACCGAATCCATCCAGTTTTGCGAGGCATACGAGGGTAAAGCCTTGTTAATCGTTAACACCGCCAGCTACTGTGGCTACACGCCTCAGTTTGAGGGCTTGGAAGCAGTGCATCAGAAGTACCAAAACGACGGTCTGGTCGTTCTCGGGTTCTCGAGTGATGATTTCTTCCAAGAGGACAATGATGAAGGCGACGCCGCAGAGGTCTGCTTCGAGAAGTACGAAGTCAGTTTTCCGGTTCTCGCGACTTCTGCCGTCAGAGGTAACGACGCCAACCCTGTCTTTAAAGGTCTGGGAGAAGCGGCTGGCTATCCCCGCTGGAATTTCAATAAATATGTCGTGTCATCAGACGGAGAAATCGTCGGGCACTTTTCCAGTGGTGTGAAACCAGACAGTGAAGAGTTGCAAACCGCCATCAGGGCGGCATTACCTCCCGCGCAAAGCTGAGCAATCAGATGGCGGAACCCTGCGCCTGTTGTCAGCGGCGGGTTCCGCTCACCTTTCACCACCTGATACCCAAAAAGGTCCATCGGCGCGCCTACTTTCGGCGCCACCTTAGCAAAGAAGCGTTGAAGCAGGGCGTCCGGGTCTGTCGGCTTTGTCATCGGGGCATCCACCGAGAGTACGACGAGATGACCCTCGCCAAGACCCTGAATTCACTGGCCGCACTCCTTGCCGACGGCAAACTCAGCAAGCACTTTGAATGGGTGTCAAAGCAACGAGAACAGTGAGCTTCGGCGCTCCAAGTCTCGCAATGAGTGCCAAGTCACCGCCTCTGCGGCCGCAGGCACACTCAGAACCAGTCCGGACCCAGTTGCGCGACCAGCTGAGCCATCATCTGCTCTGGTGATGAACTGCCGTCTACGACACTATCCGCTGAAGCCAAGGCTCGCGCGCCCCACTCAGTGAACGTCTGCTCCGCGCGCGTCCAAAATCGCTTAATCGAGTCTGCGTCGCGCCCTCGCTCAACCTGGTCTCTGTGCAAACGCCTCCCCCAACGCACGGACGCAGCGGTCTCTGCATACACGAGATGATCGTAAAGCACTCTGAGCTCGGCAGTCGCAGCCACCAAGATCCCCTCGACTAACAAGGTCGGTCGCGGCTCGATCGTGATGGTCTCGGCAAGGCGGCAGTGGGTGGTGA
>Ga0181553_10001108_pt1 | contig 23992 bp, 22 predicted proteins | sample 011ome_17_FD_133753 | JGI IMG/M metagenome (GOLD analysis project Ga0181553, IMG submission 133753) | Coastal salt marsh microbial communities from the Groves Creek Marsh, Skidaway Island, Georgia - 011502XT metaG (megahit assembly) | ecosystem: Environmental > Aquatic > Marine > Intertidal...
CAATCTTTCGTCCAGTCCCTTGGGTTACCGGATTTTGAATGTCAATTTCTTCATCAACCCTTGCAATAATTGCAAAGAGTTGCATGAGCGCTTTTAATATTGGTTGGCTCATTTTTCTATAGGTACTAGTATTGTTTTCTTACTTCTGGAATCCGAGTAAGACTACAATACAACCGGATACTTTCTTGTCGATATCTAAATATGCTTCGATATAGCAATCCAGCGTATTATCAACTTGAAAATCCCAGTATGGTTGGTTATCTTTATCTTGATTAGTGAAAAGTAGGTTTCGTTCTTTGTCGTATAAATTAAAGATGACATAATCGTCTTTTGTTCCAGCTGATGTTGCAATGCGATACATCGAACCGCCGTATAGCGTAACCTTAAATTCTGCTGCTTGCTCAGCATCTACAAATGATTGATAGACTTGCCCATCCGAGATGAACATTTTGCCGGCCTTGGCATCTGCAGAAAGGTGATCGTAACATACATTTACTAATGAATCACATGCTTGAGCAAAAGTCGTTTGTCCCGCCACAATTAAAGCAAAAAGTATAACTAATTTCTTCATGTCTTATCCTATTAATGCGTTTCTAATCGACTTAACTTTCGCAACGATATTGTTCAATACTTCTGCATCTATTTGTACAGATGATTTGCTCTTAATTTGTGTTAACGATTTTTCTTCAATCGTCATAGGCTCTATAAACTGATAATTAAACTTGATTTGATCAAAGTCTAGTTTTAAGTCTTTCAAATCGGTCAATAAATCAATGTAAGTACCATCACCATTAAAATCTTCAAGCAATTCGATTATTGTTTTCAATGCCGTTTTTTGCTCTCCAATTCGATCTGCAATTTCTTGGTCAGGACTTTGTTCGTAGGCAGACGTTGCAAAATAAAGTGCTTCAATCCATCCCCCAGTTAAAATCAACGAGGCCACATCATGTTGCTCGTTATCTTTCAAGAATTGATCGCCCTTACGATAACCTTCAGACATAATGACTAACATCGAGTCTTGGTTATTTCCATTATCGATGAAACGTTGCACAAGGTCAGCATCAAAAGCTCCGGAAATCTCAAGATTTTCAGATAGTTGATCGACAGATATTAAATAGGTCATGGCCTGAACGTTTTTCTCATATACCGTGGCGTATCCCAGATCCGCACCATATACACCCATGATGATTGCGCGTTTAAATGTTGTCGTATAATTATCAACTCCATCTGCATCCGTCAGCAATTCTTCATTATAGGTGTCGTTCTGACTTTTAATCAATGAAACCATCTGAATCGGAGAAGGAATACTGAATATTCTTCCGTTAATATTGGTGTTAAGTGATTGAGTAGAATCTAAAACAGCGTTTGTAACAACAACTAATTCGTCGCCGTCTGGCTCTTCAGAATCAATATCTACTCCCTCACCGCCACATGAAAACAAGAGTCCTGTTAGCACGAAGCTGAGAAAAAGTTTATGGGTGAATCTCATAACATTAATTTCTCCCAAAGCTAAAAAAAATATTCGATTTTCAATGGTTTTTGCGACTCTTCAGTGATTTTTCTATTGTATTTATTTTTGTCTAGGTTCTTGACAATTCCAGATTGCTTAGGTTGATATTGATTTTAATCCTAATTTTGTAGCAAAAGCAGAGATTTATGCGAATTCGACCGAGAAGAAATCGAAAAAATGAAACAATCCGAAATATGGTGGCAGAAACAACATTGCGTCCATCGGATTTAATGTATCCACTTTTTCTGAATTATGGTGAAGGTGCACCTCAAGCTATTCCTTCTTTACCTGGAATCTTTCGTTTTTCGCAATCTGATTTAGAACGTGAAATAGAAGAAGCTTTGGAGCTCGGACTTCGCTCATTTGTTCTTTTTCCAGCCGTTCCAGAAAGATATAAGGATCAGCATGCAACTTATTCCAGCAATCCCGATAATTTTTACCTCAAAAGTATTCGGAGAATAAATGAACGTTTTCCTGAAATTGCTTTAATGAGCGATGTTGCAATGGATCCTTATAGCAGCGATGGTCATGATGGTTTGGTAAAAGATGGTATCATTTTAAATGATGAAACTTTACCGATCTTATCTGAAATGTCCGTGGCTCAGGCACAAGCAGGAGTCGATATTATTGGTCCTTCTGACATGATGGATGGTAGAGTGGGGAGTATTCGTGATGCGTTAGATCATGCAGGTTATGATCATGTTTCTATTATGTCTTATACAGCAAAGTATGCAAGTGCATATTACGGACCGTTTCGTGATGCTTTGGATTCTGCCCCAAAAGCAGGAGACAAAAAAACGTATCAAATGGATCCTGCAAATAAACAAGAAGCGCTGATAGAAGCAGAATTAGATACTATAGAGGGCGCTGATTTCCTAATGGTCAAGCCGGCACTATGCTATCTTGATGTTATTCATTTATTAAAATCAAATAGCAAATTACCAATCGCAGCCTACAACGTGAGTGGTGAATATGCTATGTTAAAAGCGGCTTGCGAAAAAGGTTGGCTAGATTATGATGTAGCCATGCCAGAAATGCTATTAAGCATTAAACGAGCGGGTGCATCTGTTATCCTGTCTTACTTTGCAAAAGATTTTGCTCGGCTTTTCAAAAATAAATTCTAGATTTCCCCAAGTTTATCTTTGAGGGATATATGGGATGACCTCTTGGTAACCTTCCAGAATCAACGAAATTTCACCTCCATCATAGGCAAACGCTGAAATGTCAAAAACGAGTGTTTCTTCTATCTGCTCACGGCAGTCGTCCCCATTATTATTGTGGTGCAGACGGATGGAGCGCTGAGGTGGAATAGATTTGGAAATCATAGGGTGCCCCATTAGCCTAAACTTGTGGTCTTTACATCCTCCAGAATATATGACTTCAAGAGCCATTTTATTTCCTTTTAACGTTACGTTTTGAATCCCAATCGGTGCAGAACGTGCAGCAGTGTTGAAATTCATAACCAATTCACCTTTTGGGGTGACATCAATGGTTTCTACCGTTGACTCTTGTTGGTTTTTGCAACCACATAGGATAACCGTAAATATGAATAAGAAGGCGCTTAATTTTTTCATTTTTTTCGTGTTTTAAGAAATATCAATACTAAGAGGAACATCATAAATATCCCGCCAATAGTAACGTATCCTGTAGGGAATCCAATCCCTTCTTCCTCTATTTTAACCAAGAGTTCTGGTTCATTTTTAGATATTGTGTCGTTACGTTCAAAAATAATTTTCTCTTTGAGCAAATCATAATCAAAACGCCATTTCTCCGTTGTTGGAAATATCCGAGTAAAAATCGGAATTTTATATTTATTCTTATTCAATTTTGACTTTGCACCTTTTAATGCATTTTGAATAACCTTGTCCCATTTATTGTAATGTCGTCCAATGCTATAAGCGTTATAAGCCTCGGTGTAAGAAATGTAATTTTCTAGAATGACTCCCATTTCATAACATGCATGCGCCAAAATGGCATCATCGTCATGGATGTAATGGATTAAAAGTTTCAGCACTTCATCTAAGTTCTGAAGCGGTTTGATGATCTCTTCCTCAAATTCGGGAGAGTCTTTGTCTAAGGTGAGTAAAGTTGAATCGACTTCCCAGTTAAATATGCTATTTTCTTTATACCATTTTGGTGTTTTAGCTTCAGCACGATATGCAATAAAAAGGCGATCAAGAAAATGAAGCTTAGAGAATTCTAGAATACCCGGACTATTTTTATCCATATTCTCTATGCCTTCGTCATAATCACCATTGAGCAGATTCAAGATCATAAAACTCCACCAATAGTCATTTTCGGTATCGTAATCAACATTTAGATTGTTGAAATAATAATTGGACAACTCTAATTCTCCTGCTTTTAAAGAGGTCTCTGCAAAATTAAGACTATCTATACGAGACCATTTACGTCGCGGTTTGGCTTCCAAGTTATCTAACTCGCGTTTTAATTCTTCACTATCAAATCCCCGCTGGTAAGTTGTTAGCTTGAACCACGGATTGTATTCTGTTTTGTAAGGAGAAGATACTACACGTGTTGAGTCTCCTTGTCCAAAGGACAAAAGAGGAAGAACAAAGAGCGATATGTAAACCCAAAATCTAATGAGCAGCTGTAAATGCATATTCTATAATATTCGCTCCCATTTGAAGCGCCTCTAGTCGTTTTGATTCACTATCCCCATGAACTTCTTGATCTTCCCAGCCGTCACCAAGGTCAGTTTCATAGGTGTATAAACAAACTAAACGTCCCTCCCAAACTATACCGTATGCCTTTGCTGGTTTATCGTCGTGCTCATGAATTTTAGGAATGCCTTTTGCGAACTCGTAAGTTTGATGAAAGAGAGGATGGCTCGGTGGTAATTCAACCAATTCTAATGATGGAAATAACTTTTTTAATTCGTTTCGAATAAACTGATCCATCCCATAGTTATCGTCAATGTGCAGAAAACCTCCTCCCATCAAATAATTTCTAAGGTTCTCGACATCTTCACTTGTGAAAACGACATTGCCATGTCCAGTCATGTGTACAAAAGGATAGTTGAATAATTCAGGATCAGATACGTCAACTGTTGCAACATCCTCCGATATATTGGTCTTCAGGTTTTTATTACAAAACTTTACAAGGTTCGGCAGAGCCGTTGGATTTGCATACCAATCACCACCGCCGCGATATTTTAATACAGCCACTTGATAAGAGGCATGACTGTCCTGACCTCGGAGTAATAGTCCCGAAAAAAGTATGGTTAGGATGATAATAAACTTACTGTATGACATGCTACAATACCTGCTGTTTCTGTTCTTAGCCTGCTTTCTCCCAAACTAACGGGCAGAAAGCCATTTACTTTTGCTAAGGTAATCTCTTCGGGTGTAAAATCACCCTCTGGTCCTATTAAAATTAAGATATTTTTATCAACATTACAGTTCTGGAAGAGCGCTTTTTTAGTATGATCATTTTCACAATGAGCGATAAAGCGCTGTTGACCTGATTCAATATTGTCAAAAAAGCTATTTAAGGACTGCAACGGATCAATTTGGGTTAAGTAATATTGTCCTGACTGTTTGAGAGCTCCAATGGCTTGTTTTATAAGCTTTTCCTCGTTAATTGTTTTGCGTTCAGAATTTGAACACAGCAAAGGTGTAATGCGCTGAACCCCAATTTCAATAGCTTTTTCCACAAAGAATGAAAAGCGATCCATACTTTTTGTAGGGGCAATAGCAATGTGAAGTTGAGGTTTTTTAGGTTTCGCTGAATCTGTTTCAATAATTTCAAACGCGAGGCTTTTTTTGTGCGCTATTATTATTTCGGCGACATGGTAATTTCCTTTACCATCTAATAGGCCAATGAGCATGCCTTGATCCAATCGTAGGACTCTCACAGCATGGTTTGACTCTTCTGGTGATAGGACTCCAGAATCAGGGTCTGCACAAAAAAAAGTATGTTTTTCAGTAGACATCAATCAAAAATGTACCTTTGTAGCGCCCAAAGTTGGCGGTTATGGTTCGAACAAAAATAGCATTTTTATACAGTGAAGTAGCAGGATATTTTCTTGCGGCTGCCGCAGAACTATCGAAAAATGCGGATGTATTGATTATTCGATGGCCAGTTAACAATGAGGCTCCCTTTGATTTTAGCCGCTTCAATGAATTAAAAATTGAAGAAAAGTCGCTATACACAAGACAGTCATTGGCAGAGCGTGTTCATGATTTTGAACCCGATATAGTGGTATGCAGTGGATGGATGGATAAAGATTACTTAGCTGTGGTAAAGCAGTTAAAGGGCGAAGTAAAGAAGGTGTTGACACTTGACAATCATTGGGTAGGAAGTTTGAAACAACGTGTGGCAGCAATGATGTCGCCTTTTATGCTGAAAAGATATTTTACACATGTATGGGTGACTGGAAAACCGCAAGCTAAATTTGCCAAAAAACTTGGTTTTGATAATATTTTAACGGGATTTTATTGCGCGGACACTGACCTCTTTAAAGGGAGGTATGATCGATCGATTATGGCTAAGGAAAAGAATTTTCCGAAACGATTTTTATTTGTTGCACGATATGTAGAGCATAAAGGGATTTTTGAATTGTGGAGTGCCTTTCTAACTCTGTTAAAGGAAAACCCAGCGTTAGATTGGGAGCTTTGGTGCTTAGGTACAGGTGATCAATGGGATAATCGTGTTCAACACGAAAAAATTAAACATTTTGGCTTTGTCCAGCCTGATCAAATGGATGAATATATTGCTGCTACAGGTGTTTATGTTTTGCCCAGTAAATTTGAACCTTGGGGAGTAAGCGTGCATGAATTTGCTGTAGCTGGATTTCCAGTTGTATTAAGTAATGCGGTGGGAGCAAAAGAAGCTTTTCTTGTGGATAATGGCTGGTCGTTTGATGCATCCTCAACAAAAGAACTTAAAGAAGCCATGAAAAAGGTAACAGAATTAAACAGTCAAGAGCTTTGTGAGATGGCGAAAAGAAGTCATAAATTAGGAATGACTTACACTACGGGAGATTGGGCAAATAAACTTTTAGAACTTTAGAATGAGAAATGATATGGAAAAACTGACCATTAAATTGTGCTTGACACAAGATATAGGTGTTCACGGAAATTTATTTGGTGGAAACATGCTGGCTTGGTTGGACGAAGCAGCAGCAACATGGGCTTGCAGTGTTTGTAAGAATCCAAATATGGTGACGGCTAAAATTGATGAAATGATTTTCGAAAGGCCGGTAAAGATTGGAGAGCAAGTTATTATTTATGGAGAAGTAAAGCGAGTAGGGAAGTCATCGATAACAGTTTATATCGAGGCACGTAAAAAAGATTTTTATTCGGGAGAAGAGGAATTGGTTTGTTCTACGTTTTTTACATTTGTTCGTATTGATAGCAACGGAAGATCTATCGCTATAGACGATACAGTTCGAGAAAAATACGCTCACCTTTCCAAATCTTGAAAAAGGTACTTGTCATACAAACTGCATTTATCGGGGATGTTATTATTGCTACTTCCTTGCTAGAAACATTGCATAAACATTCGAAAGAACAATTACAGATTGATCTTTTAGTAAGAAAAGGTAATGAAGGTCTCCTCGAAGGACATCCTTTTATAAATGAGGTGTTGATATGGAATAAAAAGAATGGCAAATACCAAGCGCTTCTAAAATTAAAGAAGACCCTACGCAAAACGAAGTATGACATCGTTTATAATTTACAGCGATTTGGTGGCACGGGCTGGCTAACATGGCGCTCCGGAGCAAGAACAAAAGTAGGCTTTAAGAAAAATCCTTTTGCTTTTGGCTTCAATCGTAAATATGAACATGAGATTGGTACTGGATTACATGAAATAGAGCGTAATTTCCAACTCATAAAAGAGGATTTGAGTCCGAATGCGATTATAGAGAAACCACGTTTATATCCCGGGCTAGAGGAGCTTAATCAAGTGAGGAAATTAACCGATTCAACCGAGCAATATTTTGTTCTTGCACCATCTTCCGTTTGGTTTACGAAACAATTGCCTTTTGAAAAGTGGTGTGAGCTAATTAAGACTTTTAATAAAGAGCAACCTATTTATTTGATAGGCGCTCCAAATGATTCTGATTATCTCAAAACAATTGTTGATTCTTGTAATGTTCGCAATGTCATTAACCTCGCAGGAAAATTAAGTTTGCTGGCCTCGGCTGCATTGATTCAAAATGCTGACAGAACGTATGTTAACGATTCTGCTCCGCTCCATCTTGCAAGTGCTGTAAATGCTCCCGTCACTGCTTTCTTTTGTTCTACTGTTCCGTCTTTTGGATTTGGCCCATTATCTGACGATTCGAAAATTGTTGAAGTCACGGAAAAATTGGATTGCAGACCCTGCGGATTACATGGTCATGCGACTTGTCCAAAAGGGCATTTCAATTGTGGTAAACTTATTCATATTTCGAGCCAAAATTGATCGTATCCATTATACGTTTTATCTACGCAAAAAGTAACTTTAGCGTAATTAATCCGTAAATCATCTAAATTAATTTGTAGTAAGTATATTTACGCAGGGGTAACGAGTAGATTCAATGTATTAATTACCCCTAACTTGATTAAACCAAACTCTTTAAAAGCATTGATATTTTGAACGTATTAGTGCCGTTGAGATATGAAAAAAAACCTCCTTATATTAGCCGTGTTCGGCTTTCTAACTGGCTTTGCGCAGAATAAAGATAGCGTGTTGACCGATAAGTTAGAGGAGTTGACGGCTTTATTCGGTGATTTTTCATATCAAACATTATCATTTGAGGATACGTCTTTATACGTAATTCGAGGCATTTCAGAAATTGAGAAACTCGACAACTTTCCCGATCGCTCAACTTATCTCGAGAAAAGAGCTGAACAGCTTGAAAAAGACCTAGGTATTGATTTAGTAGGTGGTTATATCCAGAACTTTAACCTAGACCCCGTAGAAGATTTACAACAAAATATCAACTATCAGCGTCGTTTGCAGGTTGGTGTCGAATGGGATGTATTGGATAATGGTTATTTCGATAATAAAATACAGGGTCAAATGCTCCGCGACCGTGTTGAACGTGAGAAATTGAGTAATGATGTTACTCGAGAAGGACAGTATTATCTCCATCGTTTTGATCAAACCGTATACACTTTTAATTTATTGAAAATAGAGGTTTTAAATAACCGCTTTGAAGCTTTACAAAAACAGCATAAATTGATTCGTGATCTCGTTTTGCTTCGAAAGTTGAAAAAGGAGCATTTAATAGAGGTTGAGCTGAGAATTGCCCAAGTTGAAAGTTTGGTTCAGGTTTATGAAAGCTATGCCGAATTCTTGAAAATGGATGAAACAGGACCACGTTTCAAGGCGTTAAATTTGCCCATTATCGACCTTAACTACGAGCGAATCTTTGAGCGCTTAAACGCACAAACCGACAGTTTGATGGCCGGACAAACCTATCAATCTTATTATAAATGGTATCATGAGATAGGTCTGCGCCCTTTTGTGAGGTATAGCTATTATGACTTGGTAGATGCAGGCATGCAAGATCGTGCATTTTTCTCTGCCGGATTAAACTTTCGTATGCCACTAAATTTTGATACCGATTTGAATAACCAAGTCGAGCATGAACGTTGGAAATACGAGAATGAACGTTTTACGAGTAACCGCTCGCAAATTCATGAAGATGTTATTAATACGGCTTATGAATTTCGCTTTGAATTAAAGCGCTTTGTGAATAATTATCAAAGCCGTCGTTTGCTCAACGAAAAATTGAGAATCGAAAGGGCGAAGTTGAGATTATCTCATATGGCTCCGGACCCTTTTGTGGGCATGGATATTTATGATGAACTTATGGAGGTAGATTTAGAATTATTAGAAAGCTTACAACGTCTTTACCTAAAAGCTTTAAAAATTCATACCCGTATTCCTGGCTCAAGTATAGAAGAACTCATCAAAAGTCAATCCACAGGAGACCTTTACGATTATATTGATCAAGATAAGCGCTCAATTTATATTTGGGGTAAAACCTTTGAGGATTACAGCCCTGATTTTATTGCAGAGTATGCAATTTATAATGAATTTGACAAATTAATTGTTGCGGTATCGGACACAGATACAATGACCACAAAAAAGCATTTTCTAGAATACAGCCAGGATCAACAAGAAGTTTATTTCATGTTAGGGAATAATAAGTTATTTGACCATCCAGATATCAAATCTTACCTAGCGGATGTTATGGCGAATTACAATGATGTAAAACCAAAGGGTCTTCATATTGATATTGAACCACATACTTTTCCGAATTGGGAGATCGATAGAATGCAACTCTTAGATGGTTATGTCGTATTGATAGAGAAGGTAAATGAATTCTGCGCAGCGAATGATTTAAAATTAGAAGTTTCGGTACCAAAGCATTATGATCTTCCAATTATGGATAAGATCTACCAATTAGTAGACAAAGTATATTTCATGTGCTATGAAAATGTGGATACAGATTTTTTGGTAAGAAAATTGGAAGCATATACCAATGACTACGGGGCCAAGACGGTTATCGCCTTGCGGACTGAGGATTTTGATACTCGTTTGGACATGGAAAATAAGGCGGCTGAATTGAAAGAAAGATTAAAAGTAAATGAGTTTGCCTTCCACGATATGAAGCGTATGATCAATTTTGATCGAAGAAAAGAAGAATGAAAAGTTTAAATTTTAAACGACAAGAAAATGCAAAACTGCGTTACCTTGAAGAAAAGGTGACCGGTAAATCGAGTTCTCGAATTAACTGGGACCGTATCGTTTATTTATCGATACTGGGCTTAATTGTCTTTTTTGTTCTACGCTATTTCTTCTTACACAGCTTCTATATTACGGCCGACGGTCAAGTCCTCTTTGAGACTGTAGAGATTGGAGAAACACAGGATATTCGAATTGAACGTTTTTTGATTGAAGAAGGTGATAATATGAAAGTAGGTGATACGCTTTTTACCTATTTAATTGAAGACCCCAATGAGTTTGCTATAAAGAGTAATGAAGCCGCATCCAATCAAAGTAATTGGGCAGAACGTGAGATGTACGCACTTCAAAAGAGTATTGAATTGAATAATAGTCAAATCGCAAGTGATGAAAAGCTGATGAATAGCTATAAAAGTCAATTAAAGCGATTAGAAAATGAGGTTATTCTTGGCGCTGCAACCGAAAGAGATTTAAACAACCTTGAATATCAAATTAGTAAACTAGAAACAACGATTAGTCTGGCCCAATCTGAAAACGAAGTACTTGCCAAACAGATAAATGACTTAAAGAATAATAAAGCAGGTGTTCAGAAGAAAGAAGAGCCTGCAACCTTTTCACCTTATCGCGCGTTTGTATCACCAATAGACGGTTATATCGCTAGGATCTTCAAAGAACCTTATGAGGTAGCGCTTAAAAGTCAAGTGATCATGAAAGTACATAGGGCTGATTCGGTGCATGTAAAAGGCTATTTTGATCAAGAAGATTTAAAGTATGTAAACGTTGGTGATATGGTTGATGTGAGTTTCCCTGATGGTAAAGAAAGTGAAGGCGTTATTAAACGCTTTTATACCTCTACTGTCTTGATCCCTGAAGAATTTCAGGAAAAATATGAGCCAGCAAAAAGAACGATAGCGGTGGATATTGTTCCCGCGCCAGGAGCGGATCTTGAAATTTGGAAACGCTACTATAAACTGAGTGTTAAATTACGAAAACGGACGTTTTAATGAAACACTTTGAAACACATAATTACAAGTCAAATTTTGTACTAGAACAAGGGCAATATTCCTATGTCTATATCCGAAATTTCGAAATTCCACCGTTGGAGGAAATTGCTGATCATGATGCTGTTGTGATCGAGGTTAAAAACCTCGATTTTGTTCGTCTCATTGTTAATGCGGTCCGTTCAAATTTAGATCCAGATATTTATTTGACGCCCATTTTCTTGCTTAAAAAGGATGTCTTGGATGATGTCCCTTATATTGAAGAATTGGTCGATGGTTCAATCAAATCATTAGATGACCTAGGCTTTGTGAATAAGGAAATTGATAAAATCAATATCCGAAAGAATAGTTTGAATATTACTAGTTCTGTTTCTTTCGAGGCGCAGGTCATCACCAAACTTATTGCTTTGATGTATGTCCGTGAGTTAAAGGTGTTGAATCCGATTCCAGACAAATATTCCAACTTGTATTATTCTTTCCCTTTCATGGCAATTAATTTTGAGGAGAAAGAGGAGCATCTTGCACTGAAAATTCTGAATTTGGCAGAAGAAGAAGGTATGCTACGTTCCGAATATTTTGATCGAGTTTACCTATGTTCATCTTGTTCGGGAAGTCATATGAGTTATCGAGAGGTTTGTCCGAAGTGTAGCAGTTCTAACACAACTCCATCTGATATTATTCACCATTTTCCTTGCGGATATGTTGGGCCAATGAAAGATTTCTCTAACGAAATTGATGATAAATTAGATTGTCCAAAATGTAATAAACGACTTCGCCATATTGGAGTTGACTATGACAAACCATCTGTTATTCACCATTGTAACAACTGTAGTCATAATTTTCAGGATTATAATGTTAATGCAAAATGTATGTCTTGTCATACAGATCGTTCAGTGGAGACGCTAAAAGCCCATGACATTAAGACTTATCGCCTTACAAAAAAAGGTGAATTGGCGGCAATTAAGGGCTTTACATCAACTTCTAAAGATATTGAAGATGTTATGGGCACAGTTAAGTACGATACTTTCAAAACAATGCTCAAGTATGAAATTGAGCGCTTAAAACAAACATTAGGAGATAGTAACCTTTGTGCTATTCATATTGGTAATAGTTCTCAGGTATACTCAAAGCTCGGAAGTGAATTGCAGCGAGGGGTATTTAAAGATTTAGTTTCAGTTATTAGAAGTAATATTCGATCATCTGATGTTATTGCCTTCTGGAGTTCATCTACAATAGTGGTTTCCATGAACGACATTCCGCATAAAATCGCCCTGCGAATTACAGGCGAAATGGTAGAATTGTTATCAGAGCTAATCAAATCAAGTTTTGATGATTTAGAAGTGAATTTTGAAACCAAGACGGTCGCTTTAGATTACCGAAAACCTCACGAAATGCAATTGAGAGAATTGCTTGCAGAATTTGATTAAGGGATATGGAAGGAATTCTGGATAGTTACATGCGGTTTTTAGCCACACTTACACCAGCTTATTTCTTTGAGTTGTTTTGGTTCTATTTTGTCTTTGAGTTTATTCGATATTTTTTTCTAGAATTTATAGTACTTAATTTATATAAAATTAAGTCGTGGACACAACGCGATAAAAAAGAGGATGCACGCAGAAGATTATTTCTTGAAAACCCGCTGGTATCAATACTTATTCCGGGTAAAAATGAAGGGAAGCACCTCTACAAGCTTGCTAATTCTTTAAGTGAGCAGACCTATAAAAACATTGAAATTATTGTTGTTGACGACGGTTCAGATGATGAGACCCCTATAATCGGGCGTTCGCTTGAAAAAGCAGGTCTAATTGACACCTTTATTAGGAATGAATTAAGGGGAGGGAAAGCTTCTGCAGCCAACTGCGCATTACGTTTTGCTAAAGGTAAATATATCATTCATCTGGACGCCGATTGCTCATACGATAACGATGCAATGGAGAAAATCTTAATTCCATTTTTCATGGATAATCGTGTCGGTGGAGTTGGAGGTAATGTGAGTGTTAGAAATTACAATGAAAGTCTTGTGACAACACTACAGGGAATTGAATATTTTAACACGATAACAACTGGTCGAACAGTTACTTCTTATTTAGGTATTTATCGAATTATTTCTGGTGCATTTGGAGCTTTCCGAGCAGATGTGTTGGATCAATTAAAAGGATGGGATATTGGTCCAGGTTTAGATGGTGACATCACGGTGAAAATCAGAAAAAAAGGATACAAAATTGCTTTTGCAGAAGATGCAAATTGTTTGACTTCCGTGCCGAATACGTTCAAAAAACTAATTAAGCAACGTTTGCGCTGGGACAAATCGCTAGTGCGTTTCCGTATGCGGAAGCACAGGGATATTTTGATTCCAAATCAATCATTCAAATACTCTAATTTTATTTCAGCCTTTGAGAATATTACTTATAATGTTTTACTTAATTTTAAGTGGTATGTATACCTCGGAATCATGCTAACTTATTACAGGCCACTATTTCTGAATATTTTCATTACTAATATACTGCTCTATACCGCAACGAATTACGTGAAATTCGTTGTCTATTCCTTATACCGACCAAAAGCGCATGTTTCTATGTCTTATTTCTTGGTGTATTTGCCATGTATGGTGCTTTATTATGGGATGTATTTACGTGCGGTAAGAACAGTAGCCTATTTACAAGAATTTTTCTTCAAAAAATCCTATCAGGATCCATGGAACCCAAGAAAAACCTCAATACATGGGGAGTATCTGGGTATTTAACTATTCTTTATTGCGAAGTGGGAAAACAATGACATAAGTGGTTCCATTTCCTTTTTGAATCGAATAGTTACCATCTAATTGTTCTGCAAAACTTTCTATTAATTCCGATCCGAGTCCCTCTGTTTTATCCTCTTTTTCTTTCCACTTACTATTGTCGTGATTAAGCTCTGATAATTCGGTGTTTGCTGAATTATACTGCTCAGCAATAAATCGAATTTGGCGAATAAATTCTATGATCAAATAGGAGAAAATGAAGCCTCCCATCGCAAGATTAATAAAGAAGTTTACCTGACTGAATTCCGTATAAGGTTTCTCCAATTGATGAATATATCCGTGACGCACGAGATAGAACATGACAAAGATGCTCAAGAGATTAATCACTGTAAAAACCATACCCCATTTTTTGCCTAATAAAAAATAAGCTACGGTAATGATGCAGATGGCCCAAAGAAAATCCCCGGTGTGATGAAAGTTTGAAGAAATCGTTAGGTTAAAACCGTTCATTACTGTCAACAGAATTAAGCAGATTAAGGCTGGGAAATAGTATTTCCCCGATTTTTTTACAATTAGATAGCATATACCTTCAACAACTCCACCCATTAAAAGAAAGTATCCATTGATATCACCTTCGAGCACATACAGTGTTCCAATCGATAAAGAGAATACTGCAGTTAAGAGCATCAATCGCTGGCTCAAGACATACTTCACCTCCTCAAGATGCTTATGAAAATTAATGTCAGTATCGTAGGTTTTTGACAAGGCTAGTTTAGTCTTACTTTTTGCACAATTCACAAATAATAGTCGATCAGTTAATTATTGGCAAATTCAACGGGTTAAAATGCTAAAAATAGATGTATTACCATGATGTAAGGATCCAGTTGATCATCTCTTCTTGGAAGATGTAAAAAATGGTAAAGATGCTCAAGAATAGGATACCGAGATAAGAAAGGATCAGCATAAAGCGTTTAGGTCGATGTGAATCAGGAATATACTTTTTACCGACCAGAATAAAATTGAACACAGCAATAACCGGAGCAATGATAAAGGAGACAGATGTCGCCAACTTTACAAGTTTCATAAAACCATCAGGATCTGTTTGGAAATGAAATATTAAGGCGAAAGATCCAAATGAAAGAACGAGTAAAACGATGCGATATAGTTTGGTTTCAGAGGTCCGTTCTGTCTTAACGGGAAAGATGTTTTTTATAGTAGCCGTCATTGATCTTGAGAAACCATCAAAAACGGCAACACAAGTACCAAACATGATAGAAAAAGCGGATGAGGCAATGATTATTTCTGCCCAATTTCCGAATGTAGCCGTGTAAAGTTCGATCACTTCACCTGAAAATGCTGCTCCAGACTTTGAAAAAGCTTTACCGGACCCGAACATCACATAAGCGCCGAGCGTCACGAAACAGATAGCTAAAAGAGCTGATAAAAAATAACCCAAATTAAAATCAAACTTAGTTTCTTTTAACGTTGGATGATACCCCGATTCTTTTATTCGAGCAACTGTCCAAAGACTATTCCAGGTTGATAAATCAAGCGCTGTAGGCATCCATCCCATTAGCGGTATAAGAAAGCTGAGATAAAGACTTTTGTCCGAAATGGTATCCATCGCAAATAAGGATTCATTGCTTACAGGGCCTTTAAATAGTACCAAAATAAATGCTATCAACGTGGATAACAATAAAACGATACCAATCACTTTGATTAACCGATCGAGCACACTGAAATTATTCGAGATTAAAATAGCGATGCAAGTTATAAATATGATAATGACAGTGCCAATTGAACTGGAGATTCCAAATAGATTTTGCATAAAACCAGCCGTAACATTGCCTACCGCTGCGGTCACTAAAAACATGGATACAATGGTTATTAAAAAGAATATCCAAATAGGTATTTTTCCAAGACGACGGTAACCACTAATGATACTTTCTCCCGTGGCATTTGCATAGCGTGATCCATATTCGAAAAATGGATATTTAAAAAGGTTTGCTAGAATGATTGCCCATATCATTGTAAAGCCAAAATCAGCACCTGCTCTTGTGGATTGAACCAAATGAGATACGCCGATTGCGGTTGAAGCAAAAAGTATTCCTGGTCCTAATGTTTTAAGCAAATTTTTCATATCGACGAATTCAGCATAGGTTAATTCGCCCGGAAAAGTTAATCATTTTCGGCGATTATTGAAGGCGAATCATTCTCCAGCCCAGTAAACCTTAAATATTTGGTGTTGAGGGAAACATTCTCAACTAAATCTCGTTAAGCATTATACAAACAAAACCGTATGAAAGGAATCATATTAGCAGGAGGATCAGGTACTAGACTTTACCCATTGACCAAGTCGGTTTCGAAGCAAATTCTACCGATTTATGATAAACCGATGATTTATTATCCTTTGTCGGTTCTAATGTTGGCGGGCATCCGTGAAGTATTACTCATTTCCACCCCACGTGATATTGAGGTTTTTAAAGAACTATTTGGAGATGGGAAATCTTTAGGGTTAGAGATATCATATTGTATTCAACCCTCACCTGATGGGTTAGCGCAAGCTTTTCTTTTGGGGGAAGATTTTATTGGTGATGATAATGTTTGCCTTGTTTTAGGGGATAACATTTTTTATGGATACGGCTTACCAAAAATTCTTGAGAACGCAGCAAATCTAGATAATGGAGCTGTGGTATTTGGCTATTATGTCAATGATCCCGAACGTTATGGTGTGGTAGAGTTTGATGAGAATCGCAATGTTGTCGGAATTGAAGAAAAACCAGAAGACCCGCGTTCCAATTACGCAGTAACAGGACTTTATTTCTACGATAATACGGTCATAGAGAAAGCGAAAACGCTGAAGCCATCGCCTAGAGGAGAACTTGAAATTACGGATCTCAATAAATGTTACCTTGAAGAAGGTACCTTAAAAACAGAATTGTTAGGCAGAGGAATGGCATGGTTAGATACGGGAACTCATGAATCCCTCATGCAAGCATCTAATTTTATAGCGTCTATAGAACAACGACAAGGTCTAAAAGTTGCTTGCTTAGAGGAAATTGCTTTTCGAAAAGGCTATATTTCTGCATCAGAACTGGAAGTTTTAGCTAAACCATTGCTAAAAAACCAATACGGTCAGTACTTAATGAAATTATTAGATAAGCACAGTCAGGCTTTTTGACCGATTTTTTTTGCGAATTGATGAGTTGGTTTTTCAACAAAACGATAAAGCAACCAAGCGCTGAAAACACTCACTAAAATCCCACCGAGAACAACCAGTAGTTTTTGCCAGAAGTACTCGCACTGGTGAGATAGAAAATTAATAAATGCGGCGCCAATAAGGGAGTGAATCAGATAGAGCGAATAAGAAATCTTACCCAAAAATAGGGTGATTCCGGTCTTTAAATGCGACCCAAAGTGAATGATGGATAAGGCCGAAACAGCAATCAACACATCAACCAAATCGAGTAAATAAATATTGACACCAATCAAGATCAATTCCAAAATCAACATTTCAATCTTATCAATTCTATTCTTCCGATATAGAATATAAACGATTCCCATTAAAAAATAGGGCGCCCAGTGAGGGAAAAACTCATAATTCGTACCCATGAATCCAGCGCCAATAAAAATTCCGTAGAACAGAAACCGTAAAGCCCATTTTGAAGACAGCAAAAGCGGAATTAGGACGGATAGAATCAAATAGTATTGAAACTCCACAGCCAAGGTCCAAAATACATCATTAATCCATTTTGCGTCCTCAAAAAAGGGAACCAAATAGCCCAAATGCAACCCAACGTCTCTTATACTTGGGGTTAAGTCAACAGCAGCCGTTCCAGGTATAAAATTCCGCCCGGTCAGGTATATAATACCTATAGCAATAGCAACAAGATAAGGAGGCTCAATTCTGATGAATCGCTTCAAAATAAAATGTTTCCAATGCTTTAATGAATAGTCTGATTTGATCATTGACAACGGAATAACAATACCAGATATGATGAAAAATAACTGCACACCACGTTGTCCATAGTCAAAAGTTTCAAGAATCCAATCGGTGTGCACAAAATCCTGTGTGGTACAAATGAAGTGGTATAAAACGACCGAAAAAGCCGCGATTCCGCGCAGACTATTGATAACAAGTATATGGTCTTTATCCTTTCCCAATGAATTTAAATTGAAATTCCGTCAAATATACGGAATTGATCTAGACTCATTTTATTTCAGAATATTCGTTTATTTCAAACCGCTTAAATCACTTAAAATATCAGCAAATACTAATGTTTAATCGGAATTTTTCATACTTTTATAGCAGAAGCAAAAAGGACTACTACCAAGATCTCTATGAATAAAATAATTCTTTTTGAACTCAACGAAGTTCCGATCAAAATCATCAACTATTATCGGAAAATGAGGCCGCAATCATGGTTGGACCAAAATATGGATCAATTAAGAAAATTTGAGACCTATTGCGAGAATGGAGGGCATATTTCTCCATGGAATACTTGGCCAACGTTGCATAGAGGTGTTACCAACCAGAAACACTTCATTTCTGATTTTAACCAAGATCTATCAGAAGTTGATCAAGAGTTTCCTGCATTGTGGGATGTTTTAGCAAAAAACAAATTTAAAACCGGAGTTTTTGGTTCTTTACATTCTTATCCACCACCTGAGACACAAGTGCATTATAGTTTTTACGTGCCAGATGTTTTTGCAACAGGTAGTGAATGTTTTCCTAAAAATATCGAACTCTTCCAGGATATCAACCTAAGATTAAGTCGTAAATCAGCCAGAAATGTCGATTCTACAATTCCATACAAGGATATGTTTCGACTGTTTGGTAAGATCGGCAGTTTAGGTTTTAAACCAGGGACATTAAAAGACGTAGCAAGTCATTTGGTACAAGAAAGAACGACGCGATGGAAAACCGTTCGAAGAAGAACCTATCAATCAGTTTTAAGTTTTGACGTCTTTTTTAAATTGCTCAAAAAAGAGAAACCAGACTTTACCACTTTCTTTACAAATCATGTAGCCTCCTCACAACACCGTTATTGGGCTGCTGTATTCCCAGATGAATACGAAGATTTAAAATATGATAAGGAATGGATCGAACGCTATGAAAACGAGATTCTATTCACAATGGGTAAAGCAGACGACATGCTCCGAAAACTGGCCAAGTTTGTCGATCAAAATCCAGCTTATAAATTGATGATTACATCAAGCATGGGGCAAGAAGCATTAGAAGCTGAACCAATTGAAACACAATTGTATATAACAAATCATGATGCCTTCTTTAATCAGTTTGGTATCGAGCCAAATGATTACCGATTCCTTCCGTCAATGTTACCACAGTTTAACTATTTCGTCAAGGATGCTGAACGATTTAAAAAGCAGTTGGATACAATGAAGATTAATGATCACTTGGTCAATTATCGTGATTTGGGTGAAGGACGTTTTTCAATTGATTTGGGTCAGCAAAACTTAAAAACAACAGCGATTGAATTGAATGACGTAGCCGTTTCATTGGATGACTCAGGATTGGAAAATGTGATGATTGAGGATAAGTCAAATGCAACGGCTTATCATGTACCTGAAGGACATTGTTATATCTATCACCCCTCATTCGGCCATTCAGCAATGAGTGAAATGCAGGTCTCTACACGTGAAATTTTCCCGACAATATTAGACAATTTCAGTGTTTCTATACCTGACTACGCCGAGAAACCAACCGAAACAATTTTAAGCTAATAAGCATATGAATTTTATTCAGGATATTTTTGTGGACAGCCTAAATGGTTTTCCAATTCAACAACTACCACTTTTTTTATTCCAGCTCGTAGTTGCAGGAATATTAGGCTTTGCTGTGCAATTTTTGATAAATAAAAAAACAGACAATACTACCATCAAGCTTGGTGTCTTAATCGCGGTGACTATTGCAGTTTTAAGCGCCATAGCTAAGTATAGTTTGCCATTCTCCGTGCTTGCTGCTGCCGCTATTTTATTGTTTTTAAAGAATAATTCTCAATCCAAAATTGAAACGTTTGGTCAATTTCTTTTAGTGGCAATAGGCATTGGTTGCGGGGTCGGAAGTGTAGTATTAACTGCAGTAGGCGTAATTGTTGTTTTGTTATTGATTGCATTTACACCACTTAAAGACTGATATGAAACAATTCCCCGGTCAAAAAGGGTTGCGTTTTAATCCACTGCTAATCTTGCTTCTATTCAGTGGACTATTTTTGTGGTTAGCTTTTCCTTCTATTCGAAATCAAATATTTCGCAGGACCCAATACCGCGAATTATTGACAGGTCCAGAGGACTTATTTCATATACCATCATCATTGGGTTTTAAAGATGACTCCATATATTGTTATAATCAAGAGCAAGAATTACTGTATTCACTCAATGGTGGAGATGATTTTAAAATAGCCCGGAATGGGGTTTTGGTTTTGTCGGAACTAACAAATGCACCCAATATCTATCATACAACTTCTGTTAGATGGCGACATCCAAAAGGCGATTTTCCCACAGGACTTTCACTTGTATTGAAAGTTAAAGAACCTAAAAAGCAAGTTGTAACTGGCCCGATGGTAGTACAATACCCACCTCCTATATCAGTTATACCCTCTGTGATGATAAGTGTTGCAGAACGAGATTTATTTGATTGGTATAATGGCATGTTAATTTACGGTGCTACAGGTAATATGGATGAAGGCTTTCAAAAGGATTGGTGGTACCGTTCAGCGAACTTCTCAAATCGTGGACAAGAATGGAGAAGACCAGTTTACTGTTCTTATATAGATTCAAATATTCATGAATATAACTATCATGCAATAATGGCTGTTAGCGGTAATGCAACACGCTATTTTCCACAAAAATCATTGAAGTTTTTCTTGACTGATCAAGAGGGACGAGCAGAATCTCAAAAAATACCTTTCTGGGCAGAAGGAAATAAAAAGGCTCGCTCTTTTTTATTGAGAAATTCTGGAAATGACAATATGAAAACGATGTTTGCTGATTTGTTAATTCATGAATTGGCAAAAGAGACAAATGTCTTGGTGCAAAAAGGTAAACCAGTTATTGGCTATATGAATGGTAATTATTGGGGGATTTACAATCTAAGAGAGCGTGTTGATGCTTATTATGTTGCCAAACGAGAAGGCGTTAATAGAGAAGAAGTGACCATTTTGTATTGTGAGGTGTTCGGAGATCAAACACGTTTAAAAAGTGGTGATCAAGATGTTAAAGAAGGTTTTGATTTGCTAATCAGGTCTTTAGAAAGTGGTGGCTCTGACGAAGATAGTCTATACGCTCGTTTAAGAGAAGCACTCAGTATTAAATCATTCATCGATTATGTCTTATTCGAATCATTCTTTGCCAATAATGATTGGCTGCACAATAATGTGACCTTTTATAAGGCAGACAAAAAGGATTGGAAATGGATATTGAATGATATGGATTATAGTATGGCATATCCTGGATCTGATAACGTCAATCATAACATGTTCGAGGAAATTAAAAATAGCCAATCGATTATTGGCTTACTGTTCAAAGCCCTTATCAAACAAGATGCTTTTCTTAAGAAATTCAAAGAAAGAGGGCAGGAATTATTAGATGCAAATCTTTCAACATCGAATATTAGGTCAACCTATAATCGGTTGTTTGAAACCTATCAACCTGAAATCGAACGACACATTCGGAGATGGCGTTTTATTCGTTCCGTTGAGCAATGGGAAAAAGATTGTGAAGCAAATGTAAACTTTTTGCTAGATCGTCGTAAAATCTTTAAAGATCAACTTAATAACCTCTAATGATAATTGCCTATAAAGAGCATTCTCAGTTTATCATGATACTCGTTATCATGTATGTGCTCGGTGTATGGGGAGGTCCATTGATTTATCCAGTTTATCCCGCTTTCATATTTCTTTTCGGTATTCGACAGCGTTATTTTGAAATGTTTATTGTAGCTGTATGGACGCTAATGTTAGCAGATTATGTGCCCGTTGATGGCGCTCCTTATGACGATTTGCAGTTTGCTAAAGACTTGAAACCATTGGTGCCACTTGCGCTCTTTTTCTTTTTTATACGCGACCGTTTTAGTTTCAAGCCATACCCCTTGGTCTTCCTCTATTTTATTCCATTCATAATCATTGCAATTATTGGTCTGACAGACTCAATAAATCTTCAAGTAGGTATACAAAAAAGCATCTCATTTATACTAATGTATTTGACCGTTCCATTTTTTGTAGTTTATCTCCACCGAAAAGACGGTGAACGATTTTGGAAAGCCTTAATTACATTTATTATAGGCATGCTCACCATTGGTATTGTATTACGTTTTGTCGCTCCGGATATAGCCATGAAAGTAGGACGATTTAAAGGGGTGCTGGGTAATCCCAACGGATTGGGTGTATTCCTTAACCTGACATTTATTCTTTGGATGATTGTCAGAAAATTTAAAATGGCACATTTTACGAAAAAGGAGAATGCTTACATCCTTTTTGTGTTATTGCTCTCGGTTATTTGGACAGGGTCTCGAAATGGTATGATGAGTATGTTTCTTTTCTATGTGATGTTCAAATTAATTCAAATCAACTGGTTTTTTGCATTAGTTGTTTTGGGGGCTATTTTGACATTTAATGATCAAATATTTGATGTATTTATTGGTGTGATTAGCTTCTTTGGTTTGGAGGAGTTTTTTCGCGTTGACTCGATCGAGGAGGGGTCTGGGCGAATTGTCGCTTGGCAGTTTGCATGGCTCAAAATTCAAGACTTTTTCTTTGTAGGTGGAGGGTTTGGTCATGACGAACATATTATGCGTCCAAATTACTATTGGCTTTCTCGATTAGGGCATCAAGGGGGAGTGCACAATTCATATCTATCGTTGTGGATGGATACGGGAATTCTAGGTATTCTTGCTTATTTCGGAGCGATAATAGCCATTATAGGTCGGGTTATGCGCGATAATTACATACCAATTGCAATATTTACGTCATTGGCTTTTAATATCTATTTCGAGTCATGGCTAGTGGCTTCCCTCAATCCTTTTACAATTATCTATCTCACCATAATTACTATATTACTCAGTAACCTCAAAGGAGAGGATTACATAGATGATCAATTAGAAACACAATATGACCAAAAAACTGAACAAGCCCCGGCTCTTTAGGAATGTCATTCTGATCATCCTCGTTTTAGGATGTATTGGACTATATTTTTCCAATCGTTTTGTCAAATCGAAAGGGTTTGAAGGCCTAGGTGATTTCATTGATACTTATCAAACCAATAAAAAACTGGCTGAAAATATAGAGCCTGAACTTATTGAATTGAACATCTCTGATAAGGATTACAAATTCCTTGAAAAGAAAAGACAAGAGGCGCTTAATAGAGGTATTCAAATCAATAAAGGAGATAATTATATTAAATGTGAAGTCATTCACGGAGCCGATACACTTGATGGCGAGATGCGACTTAAAGGTCATATGACTGATCATTTAGAAGGCGACAAATGGTCATTTCGAGTCAAGACAGATGGCGAAATCATGGGTATGTATCGTTTCTCTTTACAAAATCCGGCAACGCGAAATTACGCCTACGAATGGGTGTATCATCAACTGCTCGAAAGAGAGGATATCATGCATCTTAAATATGATTTCATTAAGCTAAAACTCAACGACAAGGATTTAGGAGTTTACGCTATCGAAGAGCATTTTGGACAACATGTTTCAAGAGACAACAATAGACCACCTGGTGTCATTTTAAGATGGAATCCTGAATTGTATTGGGAGTCGCGTAGAGATGAAATGGATAGCCTCTATTTGGACCAAGAATATGCAGCCTATACATCTTCATTTCCTGAAGCTTACGATCGGGGCGTAGCAAAAGATGATCCGAATTTAATAGAAAACTACCGCACTGGAGCTGCCATGTTAGAGTCTTTTCGAAGAGGTGAGCGTTCGGTGTCAAATGTGTTTGATATCGAAAAAATGGCTGCTTTTCATGCCGTAATTGACCTAGTAGGAGGTTATCATTCCTTGGATTGGAGTG